>Ga0189291_100081_pt1 | contig 123213 bp, 120 predicted proteins | sample UW1redminimetaG_FD_130331 | JGI IMG/M metagenome (GOLD analysis project Ga0189291, IMG submission 130331) | Marine microbial communities from the Costa Rica Dome - UW179B-red mini metaG | ecosystem: Environmental > Aquatic > Marine > Oceanic > Photic zone | place: Costa Rica: the Eastern...
AAATCCCATGTCGATCACTCCATGTCTCCCTGACCAAAACCGTCAGGGCTATGTGTTCACATGGGTCAATTCTCAGTGACAATTTATGGGGCTACAGGGTCAGTTCTCAGTGACATTCAACAGACGGATATACCATTCTGGCGCATCAATCTGCCAACTCGTCGATGCCCGACGTCCAAGCCGATTTCTTTCAGCTCCTCCGTCATTCGTGGCCTGCTGTAGCTGCCCAAGCTGAGACGCGATTGCTCCTTGATATGTGCCAGCGTGACGAGATCGGATCGCTGTCTGCGGCTTGCGGGGCGGCTTCGGAAAGCGCGCAGACCGCGTGCGCTGACACCAACGACATCGCACAGGCGATTAGCTGGAAAGCTGGCTCTGTGTTCTTGGATAAACCTAAATCTCATTGCTTTAGGCCCGCGAAGAACTGGGTGGCCTTTTTTAGGATTTCCCTCTCCTCCTTGAGGAGCCGGATCTCACGTCGAAGTCGATCATTCTCTTTGGCGAGGCTCAGATCCTCTTTCGACACTACATCTGTGTCCCGATGGGCTGTGATCCATTTGTTCAGCGTCGACATCCCGACACCCAAATCATCAGCCACCTGCTTACGCGTAAGCCCACTGGTCAGCGCGATACGCACTGCATCCTGGCGGAATTCGTCCGTCCGTTTCAGTCCCATAGTCAATCTCCTTTGTTGCAGTAAATGCTATCAAAGGAGCGGCATCAAACCGTGACAGGTCCAGTCCCACTTGTTCATAGTGGCGCAGGCTTCTGGCGCTCAGGCCCAACTTGTCAGCTGCTTCGGCGATTTGCATATGCGGTACCCTTTCCGGAACGGCGGTATCACATTGACATTAGCGTCAATGTCAATGCTTTTCATCCACTTTTGCAAAAGTGCTGAAGGGCATGATCAACGATAGTATTTGGCTCGGCGATTGTGGGCGGACTGATGCCAACCTTGTTGCTGATGGGTGGGTTGTCCGATCGGATCGGCAGACGGGTTCCCATTGCCCTCGCTTTGATCTCGGAACCGCAGCGACAGCTCTCCTCGTGCAATTGCCCAGTTGGACCAGCCTCGTGATTGCCCGGTTTATGCTTGGGGTTGGGACCGGTCTCGCGACGACCGCTGGAACCGCCTATGTGACAGAAATCCTCAGTGCGGATCGGGCAAAAACGGCTGCATTGGCCGTAACCTCGGCAACCTCTCTCGGCTTCGGCGGTGGAGCATTGGCGACAGGGATAAGCTTGGGATTCCAAGGCCCAACATTGCTGCCTGTCAGTTACATCGTCTTGTTTGTCATTGCACCGGCGCTCGCAATGGTTGCTCTGGCTCTGCCACGGCACTTATCGTTGTGATTTGGAGAAAGATCGAGTCTTCCTCAAGGCTCGTTCCAAAAGCGAGCTAAAGGAGGCCTTGTCGTACGCCGTTCTTGGGTTCAAAAACTCTGACGACGGACACTAAACGCCAACCTCACGCAACATAAACTGCCAGCAATCGCGAAACCGGTTCTCCAATTGCCGCGTGGTCCGCACGATGGATGCCTCCATTCCCTTGCTATACCCATTAGCCTCTCTTGCGATCAGGGCGCTCAATTCCTTGATGTTTGCCGTTTCCATCATCACTCCGCCATGCCGTGCATGATCGCTGAGGCCGTCAATATTGTGACACAGCAACCTGCGCCCAGCGGCAAGGGCCTCAACTGCAACCAGACCGTAGGCCTCCCAGCGTGAGGGCATCAGCACCACATCGACATCAGCCAATGCTGTTACGGGATTAGACTGAAAGCCCTGAAAAACGATGCGCTTATCGTTTCCAGCCAGTGCTTTCAGTGCGTGTTCTTTTGCACCTTCACCAATGATTTGCAGCTGGATGTCTGGATCAGGGCACTGGCGAAATGCCCTAATCAATGTATCGAACCCTTTTTGCTCATCCAGCCGTCCGATGGCACCAAAAACACGGGTGGGGCCGGTTGGCGCGGGCAAGGCACGAAATGCACTTAGATCAACACAGGACTGGATCGTGGACAGCTTATCAGTATGTACCAAACGACTGGATACCATCCAGTTCGCCTGCCCATCGCTGACACACACGATGCGGTCAAAAAACGAAAAAGCCAGCTTGAGCAATGCCTTGAAACGGCGAATGCTGGGGACGTTATGTGTCATAAAGCCTTCAGTATAGCTGTGCTCCACATGTACCAAGGGCGTGCGGGCATAGGTGGCGCGCAGGGCGACAAGCGACGGCAGGCCGCGCCACGACAAGGCAAGATGCGAAACGATAACATCCGCATGGCCAAGATTGCCGATGATCTTGCCGCGTTTCACAGTTTTCACCTCGTGATCCGCTGTCTGTGCCAAATCGCGGTCAGAGCGCAGAAAATCAAGAACCCGCATCACGCCACCGGCAGTCGTATCGTCAATCAGGTGCAAAACTTTGGGCAGCTGTTTCATGCCTTTGCTCCTGTGCGTGCCATCATGACATCCAGCGCCAGCGGGCCGGCCAAACGCAAAACCATCGCGGCAGCGATTGTGGTGAGCGATTTGCGGGGCTCTTCCCACAGGGGCTTCCAGGACTGGGCCAAAGACTGCGTCAGCAAATCAACGGCGCCCCCCGTGTCTTTGTCACTGATCGCGCGGCGGGCAAGATAACGCAGTTGATACGCCCGTGCGGTCTTGGCGGTCTTGGCAAAGAACTCAGGCGCAATCAGAGAGAGCTTGGCGACCATCCGCTCCCATGCGGCAAGCTGCAAATCCGTGGCCGCAGACAGGCCTCCCGCATTGACACGGTACTGCGTCAGGTCGCCCTCGATACCTTCGAACTGCCACTCTGTGGTCAATGCAATACGCAACCAGCACTCAATGTCTTCGGATTGGCGAAAGGTCTCGTCAAAGTACCAGTCGCGTGTCTTCTCGAATGCAGGGCGGTGAGCGATGGCGGCAAAGACGGCTTTGCGGATGACAGGGGCGGACCCGTTGCCGATTGGGTTGCGTTTGAAGATATGCTCAGGCGTGATGTTTTTGAGGCGCGGGGTTTGTGCCATGCCAAGCGGGGCACCGTCGTCATCGATCAACGCTGATCCGGAATAGCTGATGCCAACATGGGGGGCGGAATGCAGGTGTGCTACATGGCATCCCAGCTTTTCAGGCACCCACAGATCGTCGGCATCGCAAAAACCGATGTACAGTCCACGTGCTGCAGCAATGCCGGTGTTACGTGCGCCTGCCAAACCGCGATTGCGCTGGCTGATGACTTTGAAGTCGGGGATGCCAGCGTATTCCTCCAACAAGGCAGCCGTTGTATCGGTAGAGCCATCGTCAACCACGATGATTTCGTAGTCGGTAAACGTCTGGGCCAGCAGGGCATTCAGTGTTGCAGGCAGAGTTTTGGCTACATTGAAGGCAGGGACGATGATGGAAACGAGGGGCATGAGAGCCTCCTTTATGATGGATTAACGGGAGAAGAGGTGTTGGGAGAGGCGCGCGGGAAGAACTGGGGCCAAAAGCGCCCCGGCAAGCGTGGCCAAACCGCGCCGCGGCGCATCAAAGAAACCGGCGGGACTGTGCAGAACGCCTTTAAGAGCAAAGGTCAAAGGCAACACGCGCCCCTGACCCAACCGCAAAGCGCGGCGGCTGAGATATCGCAAGAAAATCGCATCCGATTGTTTGCTGGGCGTATGTCCATATTTCGCGGCAGTTTGGATCGCACAGTTTCGGCCCTTTTGCATGGCACGAAGATCTGCGGACAGGCCGTAGTGGGATGTGCGGTACCATGTCTGACATGTATCAATGCCGACCACATGCGCACCGGTGCCCACCAGACGGATCAGCCATTCAAGGTCTTCGTTGTGCACCATGGTTTCGTTAAATCCGCCGGTGCGCATAAATGCGGTGCGGCGCACGGCGATATTGGACATGGTGCAAACCGGATTCTCACCCAGCAGCATAGGAATGCTCAGCGGAGCGGGCGGGACGGTTGAAAATGTCGTGGCCAAAGTGGGATCGTCTTGAAAGAACGCAATCTTGCCAAATGCGGCGTCAACCTTTGGATCTGCAAAGCAGGCGGCAAGCTCGCTCAGCTTGTCAGGGCCCCAGATGTCATCAGCATCACAAAACGCGATGATGCCGCCACTGGAAAAGAGCAACGCGCCACAGTCACGTGCGCAGCTCGGACCTTTGCCGATATTGTGATGCACGTGAATGCGGGGGTCTTGGGCGCTTGCGGCATGCAGCATGTCCAGTGTGGCGTCGGTTGATCCGTCATCCACACAGATGACTTCCCAATCATCACAGGTCTGGGCCTGTATGCTGCTCAGCGTCGCCTGGAGGGTTTCGACAGCGTTGAAGCACGGAATGATGATTGAGAAGTCGGTCATGACTGCACCTGTTGGTAGGAGGGAAAGAGATCAGTGTGGAGGGTCGCAAAAGCACCGAGGATCATAAGCCCACCCGTGACAGCAAGGTAACCAACAGCCATCGCGAACAGCCCGAGGGGGGCAAGCAGAACGGTGCTGGCAAGGACAGCAAGTGCAATGGCGGCGGTCATCCAGAGTTCGACCTGCGGTTTGCCCTGCACCCGCAGCCAGCCTGCGGCGGTGGCCCAAAGGGTGGTGGGGATCGCTACGAGGCAAAGGGTGGAGACAAGCGGTGCCACAGCCTCCCAGCCATCACCCAGCAGCACAGGCACATAGAGGGGCGCAAGTAGGGATTGCAGGATCACAACAGGCGCGATCAGGGCGAGCCCGACAATCACGCTTTGGCGCATGGCCGCAGCAGGATCGGCGGATCGGCTGAGGTGTGGGAATAAGACGGTGGAAAAGGCGGTGGCAAATGCGTTGGAGAGACTAAGGCCGGCATTGAATGCCATAAAGTAGAGGCCAAGTGCTTGCGGCCCCATCGTCATGCCGACCACAATCTTGTCCCCCTGCAAGCGCAGAACTTTGACCACTTCGATGCCCAGAACGGCCCAGCCATAGTCGATGAATTGACGCAGCGGGGCAGGGGCGATGCCCGCTCTGGGCGACCACGGGTGCAAGGCCCGTACAGCAAACAACCAGATCGGTGCAGACAAAACACGCGGCAGGATCAGGGCAATGGCGGAAGGGTATACCAGTACCAACAATATCGAGAGCAGATTTGCGCCGACCACTTGCGCACCGCCAATGGCTGCCGTCTGGCGCAGCTTGCCTGCTCGCATGGCCAACGCGACCTGCACCAAACCCGCTGGCATGAAGAGATATTCAAGGCCCATCAGCAGGATCAACCCGGCAAGCAGCGCGCTGCCGCCTGACAGGAACAACACACCTGCGATCAATGCCTGAAGCATGAAAAGACCCGAGCACCAGACCCAAAAAATGCGATGTGCTGCAGTACATGTGGCCTCTAGTGCGCCGTCGTCGGCTGCTATGATACGTTGGCCCACACCGTTTTCTGTGAGCGCCTTCAGAAGGTCGCCTGCTGCCATCGCGGATGCCGCAATGCCGATCTGTGTCAGATCAAGCGTGCGAGCAACGGCAACCACCACCAAGAGGCGCGATGCCTTGGCCGCCACTTCTGACGCACCATAAGCGATCAGGTTGGTTGCAAGTGATTTGGTTGTATCCGAGATTGGCATCTGCTGGGCTTTCGTTAATTTCAACCAACCCTACCGCAGTACAATCTCTGCCGTCTCGGACGTGACTGGACAGGTCACATGCGCAAATGGAACACACCCTATCCATCAGGATAGTGTTCTGACCGTATGCACCGTGGCACGTTGCACTTCATGCGGGTAAGGTACGCACAACCCGTTCCTGGAGGCGTTATGTCAGGTAAACCGACACTAAGTGGCACGTTCGCAGCCTTGTTAATGACAAGCGCCTGCGCCGGCTTTGATTCGCCCGACAATCTTGAGCCTGTGGCGCAAGGAGACGGATATCAGGCGCAATACCGCCAACCTGATGTGACCCGCGCAGAAGCCGACTTGCTGCGATCTGAAACCATGAATGCGCAAAAATGTCTGCCTCTTGGCGGCACAGCAGGCAAAGGGGCTAGCATTGCTGCCAGTGTTTTGCGCGGCGAGCGGTTGTCGCGCAACGATCTTCTGGATGTGCGTATCGTTGATGATGACACCTTCAACGGCAGTTATGTTGTCTCGCGGGACGGGATGCTGAAACTGCCATTTCTGCCACCGATCCGCGCTCAAGGGCGCAGTACCGATCAGGTTGAGGCGGACATCGCAAGCGCGCTGCTCGCCAACGATTTTTACCAAGACCCGCCCAGAATATCTGTACGCGCTGCTGATTTCGCTTCTGTCTCTGTTGGTGTGTCCGGCGCGGTGTTTGAACCCCACGCGGTCGAAATTGGTGGCGTCCGCGGCGATACGGTGGACAGCCTGCGTCAGGTGGCTTCTGGTGCTTCTACCGAAGGCCGCAACCTTTCGGCAGCTTTGCGTGCGGCAGGTGGTGTGCGTCCTGACGCCGATATCTCAGCAGTTGAAGTTCGCCGTGGCGGCAAGATCTACCGCCTAGACATGCGCGGAGTATTTGAGGGAAAAAATACCTTTGATATCATGCTGTTAACCGGCGATGAAGTTCGTGTGCCAAGCCGTCAGTGCTTTCAGGATGATCTGATGCGGCCCAGCCCGATCAGCCCTCCGGGTATCAGCCTGTTCCTGTCCAACCTCACACAACCAGCCCAAAATAACGCCGCCTCCGCCGTTGGCCAGACCGTGCGCCAGGTGCCGTATGGATCGCGCTATATGCAAGCGGTGATTGACGCCAACTGTGTGGGCGGATCACGCTCAACCAGCGCGGACCGTTCGGCGGTGCTGTTTTCACGCAACCCGATGACGGGCGTTTCCGTCGTCATCGAACGCGAGATCGAAGACCTGCTGCGCCGTGCAGACCGCGATGATTTTGACCCCTATCTGCTGCCCGGCGATGCGATGGCCTGTTACGATAGCACCGTTACAAACATTGCTGAAATTGGCCGCGTGTTGGGGGTGGTCTCTCTTATTCCTTAGGGAGCACTTCCGCCAATGCCTTTTTGCTGCGCTTCCAGATGTCGGGCAGCGTGGCAATTGCGGCCATCACTGCGGCATCCTCCCCGGCTTTCGCGGAACGTTCGATCAACACCAGCGTGTCACGGAAGGCGGTCGCCCCGAACAAGGCGGCGTTGCCTGCGATCTTATGCGCTTCATCTGCAATGTCGTTACGATCCAAACGCGCATCGCCTTGGAGCCATTCAATAAATGTTTCGGCTTCCGCACTATAACGGGCCAGCAACTTCGGATAATTTTCTGCGCCGATGACTTCGTAAGTTTCCGCATTATGCGCATGGTCGATCAAGACAGATGTTTCTGATGGAGCCGTGGCCTCCTGATGCCCAAGCACTGTTCGAAGGTCCGATTTTCTCAACGGTTTGGTCAAAACGCCGTTCATCCCCTGGGCCAGAAAATCTTCCCGCTCTGACGGCATCACATTTGCGGTCAGCGCCACGATACGCGCATTGCGGGACGCGCCGCTGCCTTGTCTGATGTGACGCGTGGCACTGCGCCCATCCAGCACCGGCATGCTGATATCCATCAAGATCAGATCAAACCTTTCAGCAGCAGCCATATCGACACCTTGCTGACCATCATGGGCTTCCTTCACCTCATGCCCGTCGGCTTGCAGCATCTCACGTACGACAAACCTGTTGATTTCGTTATCCTCGACAACCAGCACGCGCAGGGGGGCGATCACGGCGCGTCTTTCTACCAGATTGTCCAGTTTTGGTGTCGCTTCGGCAGCTTTTGCGGGCACGACGACGCGAAAGGTACTGCCCAGGCCAAGCTCGCTTGCAACCAAAATCTCACCGCCCAGAACATCAACAAACCGCCTGGCAATGCTTAGCCCTAGCCCGGTACCGCCGACCTCGCGGTCATAGGCGGCGTTGCCGGTCACGAAGTCATCGAAAATGCGGTCCTGTAAATCTTCGGGTATACCCGCGCCCGTATCTTCAATTTCGAACGTCATTTCATCGCTATGCCAACTAACTGTCACAGAGACACGGCCGCGTTTGGTAAATTTCACCGCATTGCCGATGAGGTTCATCAGGACATGCTGTAAACGGTCACTGTCCGATGTGATCCAATGTTGTGCGGGGCCGTCCCAGCCCCAATCGAGTGTGGTTTCCTGAGTAGAGGCCATGCCACTTTGGCTGTCGATGATGTCTTGCAACAGGTCGGACACGTTCATCGGTTCAAGGTTCACACTGACCTTGCCGGAATCGTAGCGTGTAATGTCCAGCACGTCAGAGACATGGCTGAGCAACAGGCGGCCAGAGGTTTCCATATTGCGCATGTAGGTGTCTTGCTTGCCGGTCAGCGTGGTGTCGCGCAACAGGCTGAGGTTGCCCAGCAATCCATTCAAAGGGGTGCGGATTTCATGGCTCATTGTGGCCAGAAACTCTGAACGGCTCTTCTCTCCGGCGATGGCTTTGTCGCGGGCATCAACAAGTTCGGCCTCGCCCGCCTTTTGCTCGGTGATGTCGCGCAGGAAGGCAATGTAGATTTCACCATCTTCAGTGACTGCCGATTGAATGGCCAGTTCAACCGGAAAGATCGACCCGTCTGCGCGTTTGGCCTCCAACTGAACACGGCCTTTGCCGACCACACGTTTCTCACCACCTTGGCGCATCCGTTCCATGCCCTTATCGTGGCCGGCACGCAGATGGTCGGGCACGATGATCTTTCCCAATTCATGCCCGATGACGTCTGCCGCACGATGACCAAAAATATCTTCTGCGGCTGGGCTAAATTCAACAATCCTGCCACGATCATCGCTGACGATCACACCATCCAATGAGGTATTGATAACAGTGTTCATCCGTGTCCCAGTTTGACGTTGTGCGCGTTCTTGCAGACGAATTCGTTTATTGAGACGCACCAGATACAAAACAGACAGACCCAGGGCACCAATCAGTACTGCCAAAGCCAATGCAAGCTCAGTCATCGTCAGGGCAACATCGGCGCGTTGTCTGTCCGCATTTTGTGCAAAAATCTTGAGGCCGGACAGAGACAGCTTGCGCACATCCGGGCGGATGTCCTGCACAAGGCCTGCCACCCTTGGCAGACTCCTGGTTAGCTCCACATCGGTGGAATCTATATAGCGAACCGTTGTTTCCAACCAATCCTGTATATTCTGCAAAGTGGCGCGGAAATCGTCATCCGCACGCAACTCCTCAAAGACCTGTGCCTGCGAGACCGTATTGATCCTGCTATAGAAAATATCGAACCGCCGCCGGATGCCGGTCAGGTCGGCACCAACCCTGATCCGGCTTGAAAACTCCTGAAACTCGACCTCGGTCTGGGACAGCGACCATTGCACATTGTCAGAGCTGGCCGAGCTAAGCTCTTCGATTTTTCGGGTCACGTTCCATGCGAGAAACGCAATTGCTGTCACAATCACAAGACCGGCCAAGACAACGAGGATCTGGCCGGCTTTCTTATGCATATAGCGGAGTTTTGTCACGTCAGCTCCTGCTTTGTGGATGGTTCCCTGACGGGTTACTGAACCACTTCTATTCTATCCAGCTGCCAAATGCTGCGCGAATAAATGACTTCCGTGCGATAGTCCGCATTTGCGTCGTAAGGGTAGATCACCCAAAGTGGGCCTTTGTCACGCACGGACATTTCTTCTCCGTTCATCGTGATGGCCAGGATTGGGCCGTTTTCCACTGCATCCGATACCGGGATTTCAACAGTATAATCGTTGATCGCCGTAGCCAGCAATCTGCCGTCTTCCGCGCCGATCTCTTGCGCCAAACGCGCCAGTGATACGCCTTCAAAGACCTGAGTGCCTTCGGTCCAGATGGTTGTCGTCTCAACTGTCTCGGTGCCAAGCGCCTCAAGGGCAGGGCGGTCAAAGGTTTGTGTCTGGCCGTTATATGTCAGCGTCAGAACTGTGTCGGTTGCTTGGGCGGATGTGCCAAGGCCAAGAACCAAGCCCAATGCGACGATGAAAGTCTGGATGCGGGTAAACATGAGGATACTCCTGAAAATCTGTTGAGCTATTCATGTCATGAACCGCCCCTCGTCGCATTGGGGTATTGGGATAGGCACCTATACTTAAGGATAGGTGAAGGTGTTAAGCTGCTATTTTCAAATGATTTTTCCGCGCATTCAAAAATGCCATAAAGTCCTCCCCCAGATCACCACGCGCCATTGCAAAGGCTGCTGTGGCTTGTACGAACCCTTGAACCGACCCGCAATCGAACCGTTCACCGTCGAACTGGTAGCCGGTCACGCCAGCGGTCTCCACATCGGCGTTGATTGCATCGGTCAGTTGCAATTCGCCGCCTGCACCGGGACCAAGGGCATCAAGACGTTCAAAGATCGAGGGCTCAAGGATGTAGCGGCCCACTATGGCTTGCGTTGAAGGGGCAACCTCTGGCCGTGGCTTTTCAACTAAACCGCGGGCTTGCGCGATACGTCCTTTTTGTTGGCGCACGTCCAGCACACCGTAGGATGAAACGGCGGCGCGGGATACCTCCATCGTGGCAACCATATGACCGCCTTCAGTTCGATGCGCCTCAACCATCTGGGCCAACGCACCTGCTTCATGCAGGATCACATCATCTGGCAGCAGGACGGCAAAGGGCGCGTCCCCGACCAGACGTTTGGCTTGGCGTACCGCATGGCCCAAACCCAGCGGCTGGGCCTGGCGCAAAATGTTTAATGCGCCCTCGGGCATACGTGTGGGGACCAGCGCTTCCAAGGCTTCAGCTTTGCCTTTGGCCTTCAGCTGCATTTCCAAAGCGGCCGCAGTGTCAAAGTAATCTTCCAACGCGCCTTTGCCTGCAGCAGAGACAAAGATGAATTCCTCGATCCCGGCCTTGCGGGCCTCATCCACGGCGTATTGGATCAACGGGCGGTCGACCAGCGGCAGCATCTCTTTGGGAATTGATTTGGTTGCTGGGAGAAAACGAGTGCCCATGCCGGCGACGGGGAAAACAGCGGTGCGAATATGTGTCATGTCTTTGTTTCCTTGAATAAAATGGGGGTTAGTGTGCGCCACGGCCACTCAGGACCGCGCGGAACGTCATGCCGATGAGGATCAGATCGAGAAGAATTGTGCGGCTGGAGGCATAGGCCAGATCCATTTCGATCATCTGGTCAAAGCCCACGTCAGCACGTCCTGAAACCTGCCAGACACCTGTGATACCGGGCTTGACGGTCAAGCGTCCAAAGGCATGCTTGGGATAAACGTCAACTTCGGATGGCAGTGCCGGGCGAGGTCCAACGATCGACATTTGTCCGCGCAGCACATTCAGGATCTGCGGCAGTTCATCAATGGAGGTTCGCCGGATGAAACGACCAACGCGAGTAATGCGAGGGTCGGACTTTGACTTGAAACAGATGCCTTCGCGGTCTGATTGTGCCAGCACATCGTCGCGCAACGCTTCTGCGTTTGTAACCATTGAGCGGAATTTGATCATCGTGAAGGGGCGACCGTTCTTGCCAACGCGGGTTTGGGTAAAGATCGCTGGACCTTTGCTTTCAATTTTGATCGCCAAGGCGGTCAGCGCGAAGATTGGTGAAAGCAGGACAAGTGCCGCAGTGGATACGGTTATGTCGAGGATACGGTTTGCAACAGATGCGGCAGTCAAAGTGCCTGCTGTGTGCTTGGCGGCGCGGGCCAGAAAGCTGAAGTTGCCTTGCAGGTAGCGCTTGGCCAGACGGCGTGGCTCTTGCGCCAGACGCCAGACCCATTCGCATTTTGCCTTGCGGACCCAAGCTGGTGCGCGCGTCACATTGCCTGCAAAAAAATCGAGAGCAGCGCCAACACCCATTGTCAGCTCAGCGTCAATGTAGGGCGCGTTGCGGTGCAACCACAGTTCCTGCATCGGCACACCAAGTGCCACCAAAACAATGTCCGCGCCGCTGGCATTGATGTCAGCAATAATCTCAGCGTCGTTCTGCGCTTGAGCGAATCCGTCGCGTGTTCCGGCAATTTGCAAACCCGGGATTTCGTGAATCAGGTTGTCAGCAGCTTTAATCGCCGTTCCGGGCGTGCCGCCGAACAGATAGACTGATTTACCCATCTTGGCGGCCTCTTTCAGCAGTGCGGGAATAAAGTCGGTGCCGTTCAGATTGGCGGTCAGGTTGTGGCACGTCATCTTGGCTGCAAGGGCGACACCAATGCCATCAGGTAGCAGAAAATCAGAGCTGTTAACCGCCGCCGCATACTGCCGGTTCCGTGCCATCACGTTAAAGCAATGTGCATTCATAAAATTAACGCGCCGACGTCCGGGCGCTAAAAGCGTGGCGATGGTTTCGGATGTGGTCGCGTCAACCAATGTCGTGCGCAGGCTGGGTAAGTAGGTTTCGCGCAGGGTATCTACAGGTGTGAGCGGGCCGTCGAAGGTTGGAAGATATGTCATGGCAGCAGTCCTCGTTGATCAAATTTGTTGTCCTAGTGATCAACGAAAACAACTGCTTGGCGCAACGGAGCGAGCGGACAGGTTTGCGGGGCGGATGGCCAATGCGCTACCCATAATGGCTTCGCATCACCGCCCCATCAGCACAAAACCTATCCCATTGGGGGAGGCGATAGCCCGATTTCCCCACCATTTGCGCCTTTGAAGCACCACAATCTGGCGTTAGCATGTATTAACGTTCAAAGGACCCGTTATGAGAGTATTGATAGCCGACGACCACGACCTGCTGCGTGACACGCTTGTCATGTTCCTTGAGGGAGAAGGCCGCATGGAAACGGCCAGCGCTGGTACGTTTCAAGAAGCCTGTGCAAGGATAGAGAGTGACGAACCTTTCGATCTGATCCTGCTCGACTACAACATGCCCGGAATGAACGGTCTTGAGGGGTTGCGCACCGCCATCGCTTTGAAGGACGGTCAACGGGTTGCCCTTATTTCGGGGGAGGCGACGCGCCAGATTGCCGAAGACGCGCTGGAAGCAGGCGCTGCCGGTTTTGTACCCAAATCACTTCCCGCCAAATCGCTGGTCAACGCGGTTAAGTTCATGGCGATGGGAGAGCAATACGCCCCCATTGATTTCATGACTGCGGTGGAAGAAGTGCCGACAAACGCATTGGCCGAGAAACTGACGCCACGCGAATTGCAAGTGCTCAAAGGGTTGACCGAAGGCAAGTCAAACAAAGAAATCGCCCGCGATCTGGACATCACCGAGCCCACGATCAAGCTGCATGTTAAGACGCTCTACCGGAAAGTGGGTGCAGCCAACCGGACCCAAGCGGCCATGATCGCCCGCGAAGCAGGATTGTTCTGATCTATCCAAAAGGATAGGCGACGCGCCAAATGCGCCCCTCAACTGGCCCTCTGCCCAAATGATCTATCCAGCGCAAACAGATAGATCATTGGTAAAGGAGCCAACCGATGATCACACTTACATTGCCATTCGCCCCCAAGGCCCACCCCGAAAAAGGCGGCGTCGTGCGCCGTGTCGTGATGGGCGGCAAGCTGAGCGATCTCAAGCGTTTACCGCGTTATGTGGCGACGGGGGTTCTGGGCGCGACACTGATCTGGGCACCGCTGTTGGGGTATCTCAAGACAGCCCCCCTCAGCTACCGTTCGACTACATCGCTGATCATGCCCGGTTCCGGCGCATCTGCCTCGATGAATGTGAACGGGATTGGTCAGGCGACATCTTATGCAAACTCCGCTTTTGCCAGCAATGCAGTCAGCCCCACAGAAACCTATAAACGCCTGTTGGGTGCCGACCGGATCGTGGACGCTGCCGCTGCTTCCTTGAGTATCGAGCGGTCCGAACTGGGTCAGCCGCGTGTGCGTCTGGTGGACCAAACCAGCCTGATCCATTTTGAAACCACAGGCCGAACACCGGAGGCTGCGCAAGCGCGTGGCGACGCTATTCTAGCTGCATTTTTCACCGAATTGGACGCCCTGCGCGCCGATGAAGTCGACACCCGCGAAGACAGCGGCCTTCAGGCCATCGCAGATTATCGTGCGTCGGTTGCAGATACCCGTGCTCAGATTGAAGCCTTGCAAATGTCGACCGGCCTGCTGTCGGTTGATCAATATTCAGTGCTTCTGGACAGGCATCTGGCATTGGATGAAAAAATACAGACCCAAAGGGCATTCCTGAATGACCGCACTGCGGCGACGGCCGCATTGGAGGCGCAATTGGGATTGAACGCTGCGACTGCCGCCGCGACGCTTAAACTTTTTGCCAATGCTGCATACATCGCCTTGCTGGATGAAATTGGCCGTGCAGAGGTGGCTCTGGCCGAAACAAGTGCCCGTTATGGTATGCGCCACCCCAAAGTAGAGGCAGCGCAGGCTGCTCGAGATCAGGCCGCTTCGGTTGCCTTGGCTCTGGCCCAGTCCCTCTCTGGGCTTGATACAGACGCACTGAAGGATCTGGATCTTGCGCCGGATGGGGCGCGGGCCAATTTATTGGCTGAACTGGTGCGCATGCAGGTCGAGGTGTCTGGTGCGACAGAGCAATTGGCAACGCTTGAAACACAAAAGGCGGAAGGGCAGGAAGCGCTGAACAGCTTTGCCCCCGCCGCGGCCAAGATGCAGGATCTTGAGCGTGATTTTTCGGTGGCTGAAGCCTTGTTTGCTTCGGCCATAGCCCGTGCGCAATCCAGCAAATCCGATGTCTATGCCTCCTATCCGCTTGTGCAGGTGTTGGAGAACCCGTCCTTGCCCGCCAAACCGTCTTCCCCTAACCGCAAACTGGCAATCATGGCGGGCATTGCTGCCACGTTTATGCTTCTGATGAGCCTCGCGATGGGCTGGATCCGAATTGCGCTGATCTCCCGCTTGATGAACAAACCCGGTGCGCCTTCATGATCGAGCAAAACCCGATTGAGCGGTTGGTCTACCGCACCCTAGTCCTGACCTGGCCATTCTATGCCGTGGGCGCACTTTATATCGTTGGACCCGTGTTGGCATGGGTGCTGGCCGGATTGGTTGTGCTGGTTCTCTACCTTGGCCCAGCCGTACGTGAAGACATGCAAGCAACAGGCAGCATTCCCCCTGTTATCTGGGGCTGGTTAATCGGCATGTTTGTTATGCTGATCGCCCTCTGGGCCGGGCATTTTGACTGGGGTTTAGGCACCGGCAAGACGATCAAATCCTCCATCGGCTGGGCAAAAGGCTGGGCGCTTTTGGCGTTGTTCCCTCTGGCCGGAGCTGTCCTGCCGATCCGCCGCGAGCCCCTGATCCGGGCGCAATGTGTCGTCGGTCTGTGGACGCTGATCCTTGCGCCAGTTTTGCTGGCAGCTCCCTACATCGGCCTGCCGGAACGTATCTTCACCTCACCCCTCAAAGCTGTTGGCGGTCCTGGCCCTGAATATTTCTCGGTCTACTTCTTTACGTGGGATCCAGCCAGCTGGACGCCCAGATGGCAATTTTACGCACCATGGTCGCCGTTCGCAGCACTGCTTGGTACCGTCATGGTATTATTCGCGCTGGAAGAAAAGAACATCAAGTGGCGCAGCATCGGGATCGCCGCAGGGGTCGTAATGATCTTTGCGTCCAAGTCGCGCATGGGTTTGGTGGGATTGGTCGCTTGCACCATTGGCCCGCGCCTGTTGCCACTTATTCTGCGCGGATGGGCATGGCAGGTATTGGCCGCTTTTACCGCTTCGATGTCGGTTCTGGGAGGGGCGCTGGCTACCACTGCAACTGATGCAGTCTCCGCCTTCAAGGGCGCACGCGCTGACAGCACCCGCGTGCGCGAAACTCTGCAACGCATAGCGACAGAACGTTGGCAAAATGATGGTTATTGGTTCGGCCATGCCACCGTGCAACCGGGCAGTCATGCCGTAGAATACATGCCCATCGGTAGCCATCACACGTGGTATGGGTTGTTATTTGTCAAAGGCTTGGTCGGGTTTTTAGCGTTTTTGGTGCCGTTTGTCTGGCAGATCGCACTGGCGTTGAAGGACGCGGCAATGGGGCCTCGGGGGCGCTTGCCACTGGGCATCATGATGACGCTTACCTTGCTATCGTTTGGTGAAAATATCGAGATTGAAGCCTATCTGCTATGGCCTGCGCTGATCGTGTTGGGCATTCACGCAAGAGAGCTTGAATAGCTCTTTCAATCGACGCGACGACTGGCACGGTATTCCTGAGTTCAGAAAGCAAAATATGAGTTCGTTTTTCACCGAATGCTGCTGCAACGAAAGTCCAGCCTGACCAGCCGCTAAAGATGACTTGGTTCGGGTGACTGACAAAATGGACATCCGACAGAGTGCAGCCATGCGCTTGGCCGCCCCTTTCTTTAGTCTGACCAAAACGCTTGTTCCTGTTCATCGCAAAGACGTCGAGACCGGGGTGATCTTTTGTACGCAGGCTGATTGCAACGGCTTTTGGTTTCATCGTCACTTTACGCCTGGACCCAACACAATTTTTAAGTTTGTCTCTTGCCTTGAGCAAATGGGCGGCAATCAAGTGACCGAATGGATGGGATCAGTGATAGGTTGGCACTCCACATTCGCCTATAAAGGCGACCGCGTCCAATTGGATCACGTCGGCTATGCTGTCGTGAGCGTTTTCCAATGCCATCATTGACTGTTAGAGTTCGTGCATGCGAGTTTCCGATCTGCGATTTTTTCCACCTGCAAAAACCCGTACGCATGAAGTTTGCGGGCCCGGGGCATATACATTTGCCTTTGTGCTTGCCGCGCGGCTTGGAGGGCAATGCATGTGGGTGCGCGAGGAATGGGAGCCCATTCAAATCAACCCGAACGGGGTCGCGGGCTTCATGGCCCCTTCGGAGCTGATCGTCTGTAAAACCAAAGACCAGACGCAAACCTTGGCTGTCGCCGAAGAGGCATTGCGCGATGGGGCTGTCCCGCTGGTTGTGATGACCCTGAACAAACCCTTGGGGCTGACCGAGGGGCGGCGTTTGCAGCTTGCGGCGCGCGATGGAAAATCCACCGGGCTGGCGATTATTCCCGAAGGCATGGGTAGCAATGCCGCTGAAACCCGGTGGCGGTGCGCGCCTGTGTTTGCCCCCAAAGACTCGACTCTGCAAAAGTGGGAGCTTATTAAGAACAAATCAGGAACATTGGGTGTCTGGCATGTTCGATGGGAGCCAACGTCGCGTCGTCTCATTATGGTTTCCCCGGCTGGCGAGTGACCGGGTTCTACGGGGCTGCCCGCTGGAAGGCCCCTTTGCCCTCACCCTCAAACAAAGCAATGCCAACCGGCTTTATTGCCTTAACGCGGAGGCGGCACATCAGGGGCTGCACCAAGGTATGTCGCATTCCGATGCCCGCGCCTTTTGTCCCAATTTGCAAACGGCCCCTGCCGACCTTTTGCAAGATCAGCGGTTTTTGCAGATCCTGCGCCGCTGGGCCACGCGGTACTGTCCTTGGGTTGGGCTGGAGGGGAGGGATGGGCTGATGCTGGATATCAGCGGCTCTGCACATCTTTTTGGCGGGGAAGAGGGCATGCTAAACGATATGCGCAGGCGTCTGATGCGTGCGGGTCTGTCGGCGCAGGTCGGTTTGGCGGACACGCGCGGCGCGGCTTGGGCCCTGGCGCATCATGGCGAAGGGGTGGCACCCCCCGGTGAGATGCTGCCCGCGCTGCAAAACCTTCCCGTGGCGGCTTTGCGCTTGGGTGAACAAACGACGACGGCTTTGACACGGCTGGGGCTGCGTCAGATTGGTGATCTTGCCATCGCACCGCGCGCGCCGCTGACCCGGCGTTTCGGGCCTGATGTGATGATGCGACTGGATCAGGCGTTGGGGCGGCACCCCGAAGAGATCACGCCGCTGGCGGATCCGCCCCATTACGGGGTGCGCATGACATTGCCCGAGCCCATTGGCCTTGTCAGCGATGTGATGGCGGGGGCGCAACGGTTGCTGACACGGCTTTGCGCCACGCTGACAGCGCAGGAAATGGGCGCGCGGGTGTTTGAAATCACATTGCGCCGGGTGGATCGGGACACTCAGACTGTCGAATTGCGTCTGGCCCGTCCTTTGCGTGATCCCCAGCGCATTCTGCCTTTGTTTGAACGTGGGCTGGCTGGGGTGGATGCGGGATTTGGCATTGATCAGCTACGTCTTGAAGCGACGCAGGTTGAACCGCTGCCCGCCCGGCAGATTACCCATGTGTCAACCAGGGATAAAGGGCAGCTGGATGATCTTATCACCCGGATCGGCACCCGAATCGGGTTGGAAAATATCCAGCGGTTCCTGCCCGCCGACAGCCATATCCCGGAACGCAGTTTTATCGTGGCACCCGCGGCCTATTCTGACCCCGCCAGTGGCTGGGCCAGTGCAAACCCACGGCCGCTTTGCCTCATTCCCCCCGAACCCATCGCAGGGACAGGCTCGCAGCCGCCCAGACGGTTTCGCTGGCGGCGGATGTCCCTGACCACAGGCCGCGCCACCGGCCCGGAACGCATCGCCCCTGAATGGTGGCTTGAGGATGACAACTGGCGCTCGGGCCTGCGCGATTATTGGCGGATAGAGACCCTAGAGGGGCGGCGGCTCTGGCTGTTTTATACGCCACAGAACCCCGGATGGTTCGTGCAGGGAGAGTTCGCATGATCGAGGTCAACCGCACGCATCGTCCGGTCGAGGCCTTTCAAAGGGATCTGCTGGATGCGCGCATGCAGGCACAAGACTATGCCGAGCTTTGCGTCACCAGCAATTTCACCTTTCTGACCGGGGCCTCACACCCCGAAGAACTGGTGGTGCGCGCCGCCGAACTGGGCCTCTCTGCGATTGCCATCACGGATTGCAATTCCTTGGCGGGTGTGGTGCGGGCCTGGACGGCGCTCAAGGCGTTGCGGCAAGACACCCAAGATGCTTTGGAAATCCGTTCTCAGCAACGACTGGACGCGTCCTCCCGGCAAAAAACGGGACCGGGGGATGGGATCACAAAACCACCCCCCGCGACATTGCCCAAGCTGATCGTTGGCTGCCGTCTGGTCCTGCGCGACAGTACGGTGGAATGGATCGCCTTGCCCTGCGACCGGGCCGCCTATCAGCGGCTGACCCGTCTGCTGACATTGGGCAAGCGCCGGGCTGAAAAAGGCGATTGCGTTCTTTACACCAAAGACATGATCCCCGCCTGCAAGGGGATGATCCTGATTGCGCTGCCGCAAAGGAGCGTGAAAGAAGCCATCCCGGAGATACAGAGTCTGCGGCGGCATTTTCCAAACAGCATCTTTTTGGGGGCCGCCCCACGCTATGATGGCAGCGATCAGGCCTATCTGACGGCCTGCGCTGAGGCTGCGCAAAAGGCCTGCGCCCCTATGGTTGCGGTGGGGGATGTGCTGATGCACCGGGCCAATCGCCGCCAATTGGCCGATGTGCTGACCTGTATGCGCGAACACATCACCATCGACCAGATCGGCACCCGTGCCTTGCCCAATGCCGAGCGCCGGATCAAGGCAGGTGTGGATATGGCACGGCTGTTTCGCAATCATCTGGGCGCGATCCGCCGCACATTGGAAATCGCCGATAAATGCAGCTTTGATCTGGGCGAATTGTCTTATGAATACCCACATGAGGAGACGGAAGACGAAACCCCGCAAGCGCGTCTGGAACGACTGGCCCATGAGGGTCTGACCCGCCGCTATCCTGATGGCCCACCTGAAAAGGCCATCAGATTGCTGGAAAAGGAACTGGCCGTGGTCAGGGACCTGGAATTTCCAGCCTATTTCCTGACCGTGCATGACATTGTGCAATTTGCAAAGTCACAAGGCATCCTGTGTCAGGGGCGCGGATCGGCGGCGAATTCAATCCTGTGCTACCTTCTGGGGATCACCGATGTCAGCCCGGATATGATCTCGATGGTGTTTGAGCGGTTCGTCTCCAAATATCGGTGCGAGCCGCCCGATATCGATGTCGATTTCGAACATGAGCGGCGCGAAGAGGTGATCCAGTGGATTTACCGCAAATACGGCCGCCATCGTGCCGGGCTTTGTGCCACCGTGATCCATTTCCGCACCCGTGCCGCCATCCGCGAGGTGGGCAAGGTCATGGGGCTGAGCCAGGATGTGACGGCCGGCCTCTCCAGTCAGATCTGGGGGATGAGCAATGGCGGCGTTGATCTGGACCGCATCCGCGAGATCGGCCTCAACCCCGAGGATCGCCGTCTCATGCAGACGATCCGGCTGATTGGAGAGATCATCGGCTTTCCCCGGCATCTGTCGCAACATGTCGGCGGATTTGTCATCACCCGCGGGCGTCTGGATGAACTGTCACCCATTTCAAACGCCGCGATGGAGGACCGCACGGTGATCGAATGGGACAAGGATGACATCGATGCATTGAACATTCTCAAGGTGGATGTGTTGGGGCTGGGGATGCTCACCTGCATTCAAAAAGCGTTTGCATTGATGCAGCAGCACGAGCACGCAACCCTCAGCATCGCCAGCATCCGGCAAGAGGACAAAGCCACCTATGATATGCTTTGCGCCGCCGATGCGGTGGGGGTATTTCAGGTCGAAAGCCGGGCGCAGATGAATTTCCTGCCGCGGATGAAGCCCCGAACATTCTATGATCTGGTGATTGAGGTTGCCATTGTGCGCCCCGGCCCGATTCAGGGCGGCATGGTGCAACCCTATATCAGGCGCCGTCAGGGGTTGGAGCAGCCGGAGCCCTTTGGACCCGCGCTGCAAGAGGTCACAAGGCGCACGCTCGGCGTGCCGCTGTTTCAGGAGCAGGCCATGCAGATCGCTGTGGTCGGTGCCGGGTTTTCCGCCGAAGAGGCCGATCATCTGCGCCGCTCGCTGGCATCGTTCCGGCGCATGGGCACCATCGGCATGTATCGGGACAAATTCATCGCGGGCATGTTGAAGAACGGCTATAGCCCTGAAGTTGCCGAACGCTGTTTTGGCCAGATAGAGGGCTTTGCCGATTACGGCTTTCCCGAAAGCCACGCCGCCGCCTTTGCCATGCTGGCCTATGTCTCTGCTTGGCTGAAATGCCATCACCCGGCGATCTTTGCCTGCGCCTTGTTGAATTCCCAACCGATGGGGTTTTATGCGCCTGCCCAGATCGTGCGCGATGCGCGCGAGCATGGCGTTGAAGCGCGCCCCATATGCGTGAATCATTCAGAATGGGACAACAGGCTGGAACGCCGCCCGGATGGAGCCTTGGCGCTGCGATTGGGGTTCCGCCAGATCAAGGGTCTGAAGGAAGAAGAGGCGGGCTGGATCGTGGCCGCGCGCGGCAATGGGTATCCCACCCCCGAGGCGCTCTGGTTGCGGGCGGGGCTGCGCCCCGATGTGCTGACGCGGTTGGCTGAGGCAGATACATTTTCCAACATGGGCCTCACGCGCCGCGATGCGCTGTGGCAGGTCAAAGCCATCCGCAGCGAAAAGCCCCTGCCGCTCTTTGATGATCCGATCGACGGGGAAAGCATCCAAGAGCCGCAAGTCACCCTGCCAGCCATGCATCTGGGCGAAGAGGTGGTTGAGGATTATGTCTCAACCCGCCTGTCCCTGCGTGCCCACCCCATGGAATTGTTACGCCCCGGTATTGTGGGTCTTACACCCCATAATGCGCTTATTGATGTGCCTCTGGGGCGGTGCACGGTCTGCGGGCTTGTCATCACCCGCCAACGCCCGGGCACCGCATCGGGGGTGATTTTTCTGACGCTTGAAGATGAAACCGGGGTCAGCAATGTAGTGGTCTGGCCCAAAGTCTATGAGCGGTTCCGGCGTATCGTGATGGGCGGGCGGCTGTTGCAGGTCAGGGGGTATCTGCAACGCGAAGGCATCGTTGTGCATCTGATTGCGCAGGACATCCAAGATATGTCTTATAAGCTTTCTGAGCTGGGGCATCCCATGCCAGAGGCGCTGACCACCGAAGGGCCACGGGCGGACGACACGCCCAAAACATCCCGCTACCCCGCCCGGGCCATGCACCCGCGCGATCAGCCCAAGCGGCTATTTCCAAGCCGGGATTTTCACTAGGGTTTGAACCCCAACTCGTTTTCTTGCTTAGACTTGAATCGCAAGCTGTCATTGCCGGTGCCAGGGGCATCGATCAGAACGATGGTTTCCGCATGCACTATGAATTCACCACGATGGCGTTGCCGGAAGATAGCTTCGTTGATGCCGCTCGCGGTGAAGTCAAAGCCAGCTAGGTCCCTGTAAGATAGGAAGCGCGCACCCTTCGTGTAGTAAGCAATTGAACGGGCTTCTCTGCCTCCCATGCATCCGCGACTGAGCCAGGTAATGCTTGATGCGCCGTCTCCCACCAGAGCGCGACGAAGCGATCCTCAAGCCATGGGTTCAGCTCTTCTAAAGGCTTGAAGGCAAGCATGACCTGCACCAACCGGTTCCGTTCATCTCGGACGTTCTTCTCAACCTGGCCGTTCTTCCGGCCCGCTGCTGGATTGCAGCGCTCTGGTTCAAAGACGTAATGGCTGGCCATCGCTTTGAAGCAGGCGTTACCGGGGCAGTTCTCAGTGACTTTCGACAGTCATCGGTCTATACGCTGATTTTCCAGACTTTGCCGTGCCAAAGCGCTGATAAGGTCGGTGCGTGTGACGATGCCTACAAGTTGATCTTGTTCCAAGATGGGCACGGCGTCGACGGCACCGTCTGCCATCTGGGGAAGCAACGCGGATAAAGGCGTATCCGCTGTTGCGCACGGGCCGGCGACACTCATGATGTCAGCGGCTTGCACAGGTATGTCACGGCGGCGGTCAAGCAGCCGGCGCATTGTTTTGCCGAAGCCACGATTTAAGCGAAGACTGTCTTCACGCGCCCGGTCGATGAGGTGGATTTGAAAGATGACGCCCAAAAACCGGTTCTCGTCCCCGACAACCGGCAAAGCCGTAAACCGGTGACGCCGGAACAATGCTGCGATCTCTGCTAATGGTGTGTTCGGCTCCACGGTAATCAGGTTGCGCGACATGATATCATCGGCAACTGTAGGTCCCGACCTGGCGGCAACCGCCTGCATTTCCGCCGCCCCGAGCAGTCGCGCCAGATCTTCGACACCAAGGTTAAAAGATTGTTTGTAGCGATCCAGAATATCGGTCAGCTCTGCCTCTGACAGGCCAAGACGTTCGATAGGTTCAGGATCTTGCGTGCCATGACTGTTCGGATCATTGAACTGGCGGAATGGGTAGTGTCGCCCGGTCATGCGCCCATAAACGATGGCGATGAACACCAGCACGACAGTACCGATCCCAATCGGCATGAGGGCAAAATAGAACCCCAATTCCTGAACCGCCTCAGGGCTCATGGCGACAGTCATGGCAACGGCGCCTGCCGGTGGATGTAAGGCGCGGCACAGAATAATAGCGGTAATTGCCAGCCCCACAGCTAAGGCAATGCGCAGAACGGGATCCTGCACCACCAGAGATACAGCGACACTGACCAAGGCGGCGACCACATTGCCGACGATCGCCGACCACGGCTGTGCCAGAGGGCTGTTGGGGACAGCAAACAAAAGAACCGAGCTCGCCCCGAATGGTGCCACTAAATACAGGCCAAGCGTCAGGTCAACCGCCGGTGCCAGAACAAATGCTCCGGCCAGGGCCAGGCCGATGAAGGCACCAAGCCCCGCACGCAGGGCTTCGATAGGCGAGCTTTTGGCGACGGCGGGACCAAATGAACTTAGATGGGACAGAGCAAGTCCTTCCAGATAACGGCAGGTGTGTTTTTTCAAAGTGCAAGCAAATTGGCAATGCCTGCTAATGTGCAATCTGGATCAACCCTGGCAGGACGTATTCCTGTTGTTTCTGCATCTTTTGGCACTGCCTTTTGACGAGCAGTTCACGAGATCGGGCATTCACGCGCATGCAACGAAAGTTAGAAAAGACCGCACCGCCGACATCCGCGTAAAGTGCTGCCAAGGGCCGCTATGGTCCCTTCTTCGACGTTGGTAACATGAATCTGGCTGCTAATTGAGGAGCGGAACAAAAAGTGAATATATGCGCAGACATAGCTTGGAAAACGATGGAGTTATCCTATCTTTCCTTGACGCTGGCGGTAGTGGCAAACCCGTGTTGGCGCTGCACAGCCACTGGATGGGGGCGTCCGATTTCGCAGGGGTTGCAGAGGATCTTTCGCCCGAGTGGCGTGTGATCGCACTTGACCAGCGGGGTTTCGGAGAAACCGATCACGGGGCGGCCCATAGTATCGCGGCCTATATTGGCGATGTGGTCGCGCTGTTGGAACACGGCTTGAGCCATATCTTCAGAATTCCATCCGGCGCGTGGAAGGGGGCTGGACGCTTAACTTCGATCCGGCCGAATTTCTGGAATCGGAACAGGCGACGAATGGTGATCACTGGAACGTTTGGCTGCAAAGCCGCTGCCCCGCTTTGGTTGTGTCTGGCAGCGAAAGCCGTGTGTGTGACGTGACAGAGCTGCGGGCCATGGCGGCGAAGCGTGAATTTACAACCTTTGCTCAGTTAAATGCTGGTCACTCTGTCCACATTGACGCGCGCCCGGTGTTCGCAGAACTCTTGCGGCAGTTTTTGCAAGAGTAACATTTGTGAACGGAAGCTTCGCCTGCCACAGCCGTCAACCAGCAGGGTAAAATGCGGCACCCTGCCGCCGAATTCCACGTTGGATGTATGGCTGCGCGGTAGCGTAATTTCTGCTCAATCGCAGGTCTGGGAAGTGGGCGATGGCTTTCTGATCGTTGTCATGGAACTCAACCTGGAGCCCGTGTCACCGATGTTTCGTAGTGCAACAAATGCAGTAATCAGACGGGCAAAGCCGTTGTTGTGTGTGGGACAGATAAGCTGTCCGGGAAGAGTTCAGGAGGCCCAGTGTCATCCGCACCTCCCAGTTTATTTAGGCGTTTTCCGATGGGCGCTATTCTTGCGCCCCCAGAAGGTCCTCGACCAAATGATATGTTGTGCGGACCCTGGCTTCGTTTGGATAGTTCCGGTTTGCGAGGACAACGATACCAAGATCCTGAGCGGGTAAAAGGACCACATACCCACCAAAGCCATTGGTCGCCCCTGTCTTGTTTAGGATAACGTCCTGTTGCGGCGGCAAAGGGGGCATGATGGCTTCGGAGGGCTGGGGTGACAGGATGAAGTCATAACCGTTTCCAGCCTCCATCGCTGTTAGATCGACGGGCCAGGGATATTGCTCCCAGATCATGTTCTGCGTGTAGTAAGCCGTCTTGGCATGGCCTTCGCGGGTCCGGTCGAGGGCGGCAGAGAGCGCTGGAGCCACATCGCCATGACCCAGTTGCAGATCCAGCAGGCGTACCAAGTCACGGGCGGTGGATTTTACACCATAGGCCTCGTCAGCCAGCACGCTCGGATTCACGCGGATCGGGGCATCAGTCTTTCGGTCGTAGCCGTAGGCATAACGATCCATCGCCGTGTCCGGGACATTGATGAAAGTGCTGGTCAGACCCATGGCAGGGAACAGGATTTCCTCTGCCGCTTGCGCATAGGGCATCCCCATGGCGTTCGCAGTGACGTGCCCCAGCAGGCCGATGCTGACATTCGAATAGCTGCGCGTCCTGGGGTGTGGCGGTTGCCAATCGGCCAGCCAGTCGATCAGTTCGGGAACATCCTGCACCTTGCGCGGAACTTGCAGCGGCAGACCACCGGTGACATGCGTGGCAAGATCGATAAGCCTGATGCCGCCAAAGGCGGAACCTTGCAGATCTGTCAGCTTGTCAGACACAGGGGCATTCAGGTCAATCTGGCCCTGTTGCTCGGCGAAGGTGGCGAGAGTTGCGTTGAAAATCTTGCTGATTGATCCCAGTTCAAAAATTGTCTCCGGCGATGCGGCGATTTCGCCTTCTCTGGCGGCAAGCCCGGTCGCATAGAAATGTTGTTTGCCGCGAAGGGTGATACCAACCACCAGCCCGGGGATGTCATATTCCTCTATCACCGGCGTGAAGGCGTCGCGCACCATGTCGGTGACCTGCCTGTCGGACAGGCCTTGAGCGGCCAGTGTTGTGGGGAGGGACAGCAACACAGCGGCTGCAAGGGTCCAAGTCTTCATTTCTGCCTCATTATTTTGGTTTTTAGGTTTGCAGAACTAGTGTTCAACCGTCGGAGTTTCAAACAGGATATGACCGCTTCTGAGGGCCTGCGCGGAAAGGTACTGATGTTCAAAACTGACGCCGCATACAGCAGTTCCCTAAAGCAGGCAGAGGCTGCTGGTTGGCCAAGGTTTGCTTTGCCCGGCATTGCTGCCATTGCAGATTAGCCAATGGCTGCGCCTTATTGCCAAGTTCCATTTTGGGCAAGCAGCACCATTGCGGCGTGATTTCCGTTCGATCTTCGGTCTGGGAAGTGGGTGATTGCTTCTCTTTGGTTTGCTTGCGGCTGCGGTACAGCCACTGAACGCGGCTTAGTAACCCGATTGGTTCGACACACCGAGCTTATCTGGATTTCTCATGATGTATATCCACGCAATTGTGCCATTTTGATCGGGCACAAGGGTGGTGACGGAGTCCAACTGTCCAAAACGGTAGTACAGTATTGCAGGGCGGGCATTCACCATCGACATCTGGCTTGTCCAACCTTCTTCGCTTTTTGCTTTTTCGTACAATGCACGGAACACCTGCATGATCTCATTGCCACCAAGTAATGGTCGTCGTGCGGCACGTCTTTTGGCACCCCCGTCTGAGAGCGCGATGGTGTCGGGCGTTAGAAGTGACAATGCCGTATCAAAATCCTCAGCCATGATTGCCGAGAAAAAGCGCGCACTTAGTTCAGCAACCTGTTCTGGTGTGGCATCAAATCGGGGACCTGTGTCTTGCAGTTTCTTTTGCGACCGGCTGACAAGTTGGCGGCAGGCGGCTTCAGTTGCGCCAAGCGTCGTCGCGAGTTCTGAATAGCTGGCGTCGAACACCTCCCTGAGAATAAATGCCGCACGCTCTTTCTCGGTAAGACGTTCCATTGCCCACAACAGGGCCAGCCCGCATTCTTGAGCCAGTTCATAATGATACACAGGTTCATGAGCATCCGGTTGGATCAAGGGTTCGGGCAACCAAGGGCCGACATATATTTCGCGCTTCCGGTGCGCGGAACGCAAAGTGTCGATCGCAATGTTAGTGGCGACCCTGCGCAACCAGGCTGAAGGGTTGTCGATCTTGTCAATGTCAGCGGCTGACCACTTCAACCAGGTATCCTGCACAGCGTCTTCCGCCTCTGCACGTTCGCCAAGCATGCGATAGCAAAGCGATATCAGTTTTGTCCGTTCGGCTTCGAATATGTTTGCAACCATGTTCATCGGTGCTGTGGAACCTGTATTGTCTTTTGCTTCACCTGGACATTGCTACAGGTTTGACCAAAGCCCAAGCCACGTTTCAAGACGGGATATATCCGCCCACTGGACGCAGCAAAGGAGGCCGCCGTGACAGCTGCTGAACCGAACCGTTTGTCGATTTCAGCGCGGAATTCTTCCAGCGCAGGGGTGTTCGCGATAGCGGCTTGCGAAAACCGGAAGCCAAGCCCGACATCGCCCGCAGCGGAAGCATTGCCTTGAAGGCATAGCGCAAGCTGTTCTGCCGGGACTCCGGCCTCGAGCGCCATATCGACAATGAGTTGCACACAGGGCCCACAATCCCCCTCCTGCGTTGATCCCAGCATGGCACCCGCCCAGACGTCTTGCGCCTCCTTGGGGCCCCTGAACTGGCTATACAGGGGAAGCAATGACAAGCGAACGCCGGCCATGGTCGATGTCTCAACCACGTGAGACATATAATCCGCGTCATAATTGTAGCGCTTTGCGAACTGCCCAATACCCATTCTCAAGAAATAACGGATCATGATCGCCCCCTTTCGGCCTGGAGTTTGATTGCCGCATAGAGCGCCAGAAAGGCAGGTATCTGAATGCCGATCAGGTTCGTCAGGGCAGTAAGGTCTATTGGTCCCCCACGATGCACCCATATCCAGATATGCAACAACGCATGCAGGACGAACCACAAGGCCCCGAAAATCCCCGCTGATCTATCGTAGTTGAGACCAGCCCATAGCAATGCAGTGCCGCCTGCCAGATAGGCAAGTGCGACATCTTTTGCGAAATGAAGGTTGAGAGGGCCGGTCTGCGCAACGCCCGGTACATTGTCGTACCAATGCTGCGTCGCGCCCCAAATATAGGCCCCGGTACCAAGTGAAACGCCACCGACGCCGATCAAAATATATCTGTGCATTATATCTCCAATTCTTAGGTTTCAGAGATATGACGATTTGACTTGGTGCTTTGTGACATCCAATCGACAATTTAAAGCAGACATCGAAGTGGCTAAAGCGCAGCCAGTCTTGTTCCGCAGGTGATGAGTTCGACCGGTGACCGGTTTTGGACTTGTAACGAATGGCAGATGCGTTTTGGGGCGTTGGTGACGAACCTTCGGATCTGACCGTTCATCCGCCACGCGCATGTCGCTTGACCAGGAAATCCGGAAACCGCGGAAAATGGGGCGAAACAAGGCAAAGCATTAGATGACAAACCTGCGGGTATCAGCATAACTTCCCATGACACATAAAGGGAGCCATCAGATGGCAACAGCGTTGGAAAATCAATTTCGCGGCAAGGGCCTGCCCGAGCTGGCGCGGATGCAGGGGGCTGATGCGCGCGCGGTTGCCGCCCTTTTGGCGCAATGCCCGGTCCATCAGGCGACGCCATTGATCGAATGTCCCGGGGTCGCGAGCTTGGCAGGTGTTGCACGTCTGATGGTCAAGGATGAACGCGGTCGGATGGGGCTTGGAAGTTTCAAGGCGCTTGGCGCAGCATACGCTATTGCGCGCGAAGCTGCGGCCGTTGGTGGTGGATTGGATCAGGCGTTACAGGGGCGTACCTATGTCACCGCCAGCGCGGGCAATCACGGGATGTCTGTCGCGGCCGGTGCGCGTATTTTCGGCGCGGCGGCGGTGGTTTACCTATCGCATACTGTACCAAAGCCCTTTGCCGCCAAGCTGGAAGGTCTGGGGGCAAAGGTGGTTTGGGCAGGGGCCGACTATGAGGCCAGCATGGCTGCTGCAAGCGAGGCCGCTGACCAGAACAATTGGACGCTTTTGTCGGACGGATCATGGCCCGGATATGTTGATCTGCCGTTTCGTGTCATGGAAGGCTATCGTCAGATCGCAACCGAAATTATAGCCCAGTCAAGCGACGTCCCGACGCATGTGCTGTTGCAGGCGGGTGTTGGTGGTCTCGCGGCGGCACTGGCGGCCCAGCTGCGGCTGGCCTGGGGGGAGGGTCCGCAGATGATCGTGGTGGAACCCGAAGCGGCACCCGCGTTGAGGGAGAGCATTCGCGCTGGCCGTGTGGTCGAAACACAAGGGCCAGTGTCCGCAATGGGACGTCTGGATTGCAAGACCCCTTCAATGCTTGCGTTGGCGGATCTGGCCTATGACGCGGATCAATTTGTGACCGTCACCGAGGAAGAGGCGGCGGCAGGTACCGCAGCGATGGCGGAGGCGGGATTGCCTTCGACGCCATCCGGGACGGCGGGCATAGCTGCCTTGCTGGCCGGGTTAAACGGTATTGATGCGCAAAGCCGTGTTCTATGTATTCTGAGCGAAGGGCCAGAGGATGCCTGATGGATCGCTGATTTTTCCAGCGGCAGAATACCAACGTCGTGTGCGGGCATTGCAGGGCGAAATGTCGCAACACCACCTTGATGCGCTTCTTCTGACCACACCTGCGGATGTTTTCTACACCACAGGTTTTTTGACACGTTTCTGGGAAAGCCCGGCGCGGCCTTGGTTTGTGGTGGTGCCTTCAAATGGCGATCCGGTGGCCGTCATACCGAACATCGGGGCCGAATTGATGGGCCGGTGTTGGATCAGCGATATCCGCACATGGGATGCGCCTGATCCTGTTGACGATGGGGTTAGCCTTTTGGCGGATACCCTGATATCGATTGTGCCCAATACAGGCAGGATCGGCGTTCCGATGGGACAGGAAAGCCACCTGCGCATGCCCCTCGCAGATTTCACGCGGCTGCAAGACCGGATCGCCCCGCGCAAGATCACCGACGGCACGGCGGCAATCCACCGCAGTCGCGAGGTCAAATCCGAGGCGGAGATCGATAAGATCCGCGCGACTTGCGCAATTGCGGATGCCGCTTTTGCACGTGTGCCCGAATTTGCGCGCCAAGGCGTGCCCCTGTCGCAGGTTTTCCGCAATTTTCAGGTCGCCTTGCTTCAGGAAGGGGCCGATTGGGTCAGCTATGTCGCCGGCGGGGCTGAACAAGGAGGCTACGGCGATGTGATCTCACCCGCGCATGAGCGCCCTTTGCGCGATGGCGATGTGTTGATGTTGGACACAGGCGCTGTGCGGGACGGGTATTTTTGCGATTTCGACCGTAACTTTGCGATTGGGCGGGTGGGGGATGATGTGCACCGCGCCCATGCTGCGCTCTACGCGGCCACTGACACAGCGTTAAGCAGCTTGCGTCCTGGTATGCTGGCCTGTGATCTGCACCGCATCATGACGGATGAGTTGACGCGCCAAGGTGCCGTTTCCTGCAGCGGACGGTTGGGTCATGGGTTGGGGATCACGTTGACGGAATGGCCATCGGTGACCCCGCTTGACACAACCGAGCTGCGCGAAGGCATGGTGCTAACACTTGAACCGGGTGTGCAAATTACCCCCAATCGCATTCTGGTGCATGAAGAAAACATTGTCCTGCGCGCAGATGGGCCAGAGCTGTTGTCGCCTCGCGCACCTGCCGAGATGCCGGAGATCAGAGAATGAAACAAGTTGGTTTCGATCTGGTCGGATCTATCGGGTCAAAAGGCACATTGGGGCTGGTGGTTTTACAGGCCGATGAAACGATCGAGCAGGATTTCCGGCGACTTTTCCCTGATCGCGAGAGTGCAATCTACATCAGCCGCATCCCTTCGGGAGAGGCGCTTTCGACCGAAACGATTGCCGCAATGGAGGCCGAACTATCGCGCAGTGCGCAGTTGTTCCCAAGGGCTGCGCGCTTTGACGTTGTGGGCTACGGCTGTACGTCTGGCACCACCTTGATCGGCGCAGGGGCTGTGGCCGCGATGATCAGGAAAGGTGTGGAGACCCCGGCTGTGACGGACCCGCTGACGGCGGCGCTGGCAGCGTTGCGCGCACTTAACATCGCGAAACTGGGCCTTGTGACGCCCTATGTCCAAGGCATTGCCGCGCCGGTCCGCTCAGCCTTCATCGCGGCGGGGTTTTCGGTCGGTGAAAGTGTGACCTTTGGCGAAAAAGTGGAAGCGCAGGTTGCGCGCATTGCGCCAGATTCCATCAAAGCCGCAGCACGACAGGCCGGAGTTGGCGCGCAGGCAGTGTTTTTATCGTGCACCAATCTGCGCACATTGGATATCATCGACGAACTGGAAGCCGAACTTGGCATTCCAGTACTTAGCAGCAATCAGGTGTTGGCTTGGCATATGGGGCAATTAAGCGGCGCGCCATTGGCATCTGGTTTTGCAGGGCGTCTGTTAAAGACGGCGATATGCACCTGATCAATAGCCGCCGGTTCTCGCGCTGACAGAAAAGACCGGCGGGGCCGTAGATCAGGTTTGTTCACTTAGACAAGGGGCTAAACTCGGGTCCAAGCAAGCGCTTTTCAGCGGGCCGCAGCCGATGGTTTGCGGTGAACTGAAGTATGAATTCAAAGCTACTTGAGCCCTTTGTGTATCTGGGCCATATCTACAGTGCCGTACCGCTTCAGCTTGGCAAGCCGAAGCACCTTTGAGGAACGTAGAATGACTGAACCGCAGGCAGAGGGGCGATCTTATCCCGGCGCGGGCCATCCCATCGCGGAAAGTCTTGCAGCGGCCTCTGCGCTTGGCACGCCCCTTGTGTTCTTGTGCCCCCGGAAATCGCAGAGCTTTGCAAGCGCATTTGCCGAGCTAGAGTGGCGGCTGCAACAGACCAAAGACAATATCTATTTGCTGATCGACGCGCCGCCGGGGGGCGCATTGCTGGCCGATTTTGCTGCGGCTGGTATTCAGACCCTGCAGCTTTTCCCCGGTGACTCTGATCCTGCCTTGCTTGAGGTCGCGCCAGTCTTGGTGCCATGTTCAGATGCGCAAATGGTGCTTGAGCGATTTCACAGTTTCTGGGCGCGCGGCTTTGCAAGTATTCTGACCTCGCGTGCTGATCCTCAGACGCTGCATTTGCATCTGCGCAAAACCCTCTACGTTGAGGTTCCTGGCGGCGAGCTGTGTATCTTGCGGTTTCATGATCCACGGGTCCTTAACCGCATTGCGGAAGTGTTGATGGAAGATCAAATCGATGAAGTATTTCAGGATGCTATCGAAAGCTTCATTTTTGAAAATGCAGGGGGCGATGTTCAAACGTTGACACGTCCTCAGGTGGTGGCTGAATGATCCGGATTTCGGCAGAACAGATGTTGGCCTTTCAGGATAAGGCCATGCAAACCTTCATCGGGCGCGTGGTGGATGAGCTTCCTGGCTATCGCGGTGCATTGGTGGAAGGGCGATCCCGCTCTGATCTGTTTCAGGTCGCTTCGCTCGCGGTTGAGCGGGCAGAGGGCTATGGTTTGGACAGCGAGCGGGCGTTGTTCCTTTATGCCAACCTGTCGGTAACATTGGGCGCATATTTCGATAGTGACCCGGCGCTGCCTTGGGCTGCCGACCGTCTGGCCGACGACAGCTATCTTGCGAACGAAAAAATCACTGACGTCTGGAATTGCTACATTGACTATTGTGAAGCGGTCATGGGTCCAGATGAGGAAGCCTATGTGCCACGGCGTGCATTTGAGGCTTACTGTGCCTTGCCTCCGCCAATGCCGGACGATGGAACCATTCAGCCAATTGTCGAAGATTTCAGACTGTTCTGGCCTGAAAAAGTCGATTTGATTGGGGAAGAGGCGCTAAGGTTGCATGTCTTGAGCGCGGGAAAACGGGCTGCGGATTTGGGCCTTTCGGACCATGCGGCGCGGGTCAGATACTGCCGCATCGCTTTCTTACTGGGTCATGCTTTTGATGCTGATCCTCTGCATGGGTGGGCGTGGCCAGCATTGGGCGGTACATCCGGTCAGTCAGATGGCGAGGTAATGGACGAGGTTGAAATGCAGTTCAAAACTCATGTGGTGCAGGCCGTGATTGACTGGGTTGAGCCTGAAGATTCAAACGATGGTGAGCGCTGATGGCAGCAAGAGGCAGATTTGATGCAGATTCCGCGGTTGGGTTTTGTGAAACTTGTCCCGGACAGATGCCACCTGACTGTAATCGCGAGCGTAATCGCATCGAGCGCGAGTGCGGCCCGTCTCGCGGTGAAAACAGACGGTTCGTAAAGGGGCGGGAGCGGTATAACAACCGCCGCGTGCCGCGCAACAGGACCCGCCGTTCGGTTCAAGAACGCAACATGACGTGGAAAGACCAGCATTGCGGCGCGGCGCTTATGCAGGTCAACAGCAGTAACCTGCGCGAGCGTATGGAAGAGCTGAACAGCCTTGCGGACGACATGTTTGCAGATATTCAGCAATACGCCATCGATGCAGGGGTGCAGATTGCGGGAGAGCGGCTTGAACGCTGGGCATTGGCATCCGGCGGCCGGTACGCAGCAAGCGCGTTATGCGGGGTCGCGGCGGGTGTGGGTGCGGCGGTTTGTGCAGGGGCTGCAACAGTCGTCAATGTGCTGAGCGGGATTTGGAATGTATTTGCTGGCGTGTTCGATGCGCGTCGCACCGCCGCCAGAATCAACGACATGGTTGAATCCCTCACTTTGATCCGCGGCAATGCAGAAGCGGTTCTGCGCGCTGCCGACAATCCTGCTGAACTGGCACAGGCGCAGCGCAATGTTTCTGCGGCAATGGCCGCCGCCGCAGAGGCGGACGACTGTCTGCGTGCGCGCAAGTGTTTTCTGGTGCCCTACGATCCGCCAAGCACCAATAACCCGCAAGGCCCGGCATCCATGAACCAAAGCGGGCGGGGAACCTCGGGTCTATTTGATACAGGGCCGTTGGATTTGTCTGACAGCCGTGGCTGTTGCCCGGGCCAGACCGGTCACCACCTGATACCGCGTGCGATGGTGGATCATTGTCCCGGTTACAACAATGCCAGACATAATCAGGCCCCAACAGTGTGCGCGGAAGGTGCAAACCACTCCATGGGGAGTCACGGCCAGCTTCATTCCGCAATGGATGCATTGACCCTGCGCCGACACGGCGGCGGGGAACCGATGAGCATGGATGATGCGATGGACAATGCGGTTGCCTCTATGGAGGACAGCGGGGTGGGCGACAATTGCCGCGAGGATTGTATCCGTGCCCAGCTTGAAAGATTCTATGGGGATATGAACTGCACACCGAACGCCGTGGACCGCAATGGCAGGCCGGTGGCTGGCAATACACAAGAGGACGAATGAGCGTGGCAAAGACGTGGGATCAGGTTCTAACCGGTATGGTAATTGTCTCAGCGGCGGTTGTTGATGATGAAACTTTTGTCTTCGGGGCAAATTGGGATGAAACCTATACCGGCCCCAATCCGCCCCGCCAGACCAAGCTTTTGGCCTGCGAGTTAAGTGAAGGCTGGAGCGGCAAGCGAAATTCAAACGGGTATGATTTTGCCCGCTCTGCGGGTGGAAATGGTCAGGCATTGTTTAGTGATGCGGCGGGCCATGTGACCACCTTTGATTTCAAAACCGCTCAACGGGGTATGGAACCGGATATGCCGGTGCGGGGCACCACCGGTGTGGCGCATATTGGAGAGCATTTTTATGCCTATGGTCTGGGCCGCAGCTTTTTGCGGCGCGATGCGGCAGGCGAATGGTCGGTGCTGTCCGGGGTGACCGGCAGCCTGAAAGAAGAGCGCGCCGCAGGCCAATATGTCGCGATCGCAGGCACATCCGATAAGAACATTTATCTGGCGCTTAATCGAAAGGGCGCAGCACCAGAGATCCACCATTGGAACGGCAAGAAGCTTACCACCAATGCGCTGCCCGAGGCTGTCACCTCCGAGCTTGACCCGGACCCTATCTTTTTGTGGGATATGTGCTGCGCTGCGGATGGCAGCGTTTATCTGTCTGGCAAAAAGGGCGAGCTTCTGGTTGGCACTATCGAAGGTTTTGCCCCGCTGATCCCGCGCAAGGAGAGATCACTGCCCGGTATGAACCTGTGCTGGTTCAAAGAGAAACTCTATGGTGCAATCGAAGCGGGTTTGTTTGTGTTTGACGCGAATGAACTGGTCTGGAAACCTGCACCTTTTGTCGAAGACGAGAATGCCCCCGTCAATTTTCCGATCCTTGATGCAAATGAAAATGTGATGCTGGTTGCGGGCGGATTTGGGGCCAGCATATTTGACGGCAAGGAATGGCAGCGTATCGCAGGAGATGTGACACCGCTGGACAGGACACGCCTGTATTTGATGGAACGTCAGGTCGAAGATCTGGGCACGTTGCGCGACATTATGAAAGACCTACCGAAGGCCGATCAATAGATTGCCAAATAGGCTCTGCCGAATTTCATACCCATGTTGTGGCTATGGTTTGACCTGTCAGGCGCGTTGCAAACATCGCGAGCTGGAGGCATGAAAACCTTGTTCCCGGATCCGGGTTGGCATCTGTGATTATTGGCGTTCTATGAACGCCGCGCGGTGCAAGGTGCAACCACTTGTTCCGAAGGCGGGGACCGGCTGGGCGCGCCTAGGGGAAGCAGCGGTGCAACCCGGTGATCATTTATCAATCGATCACCGCGCAGCCTTGTGATCTGAGACAGAGCCGTGTTTTGGGATTGCGGTTCAGACTGTCTCTGTGACTTTTTTGAGCCCTGCGGGGGCGTCGGGGTTTTGACCCAAACGAAGTGAGAGGTCCTCGACGAAGCGATAAAAGGCGATGGCTTGCAGCATGGGATCAAGCAGCGGGTTGGCCGAGCTTGGTACCGGAAGGCTTTGTTTGTCGGAGGCATCACCAATCATAAAGACTGTTGCACCTTGTTGTCGTAGTTTCGTCGCAGCGGCGTCAATCGACTGAGCGGCGGCGTCATTGGGGCGAAACAACATTGCGGCAAACTGATCGCCTGCGATGGCGACAGGACCGTGCAGCATTTCAGCAGCAGAGTAGGCTTCTGCGTGCAGGCGACAGGTTTCCTTGAACTTGAGCGCAGCTTCTGCGGCAACCGCATATCCGGGGCCGCGTCCGATGCAGAAAAGCGAGCCAGCGCGGGCGACAGGCACGCTGGCCGCGCCCCAATCAACCTGCAATGTTGCCTGCGCCAGCTGGGGGAGATCTGCAAGTGCGGTTTTTAACTCTTTATTATCGGTGAACCCGGCGAGAATCCCAAGCGAGGCAAACAGCATCCCGACATAAGATTTCGTCGCAGCCACGGCTTTCTCTGGCCCGGCATATACCGGCAGCACGGTGTCTGATGCCTCGGCAAGCAAAGAATCCACAACATTCAGGACAGAGATGGTTTCTGCGCCACCTTTCTTGGCCGCCGCCTGTAGCTTTGTCAGATCCGGGCTGCCGCCCGATTGGGAAAAGGCAATAGAGGCGAAGCCATCCAGTTTCAGCTGTGCCTCATAAACCGATGCAACAGAGGGTCCAATCGAGGCGGTGGGCAGCCCGGTTTGCGTTTCGATCAGATATTTAAAGTACGTCGCGGCATGATCCGATGTGCCCCTTGCACAGGTTACAAACCCACGAAGGTTTGATGCAGCCAGCTTTGCGCCAGCCTCCCAATATTGGTCCAGCCCGTCCTGCAACTGACGTTCGAACATGGTCGGAATCTCGGCAATCTCTCGTGCCATAAAGGTTTTATGCGACGCCATGGCTTAATGCACTCCTGTGATCATGGACACGATCTCATTCTTGTCGGTCTCGGCAGTGTTTCTGATGCCGATCTGCTCTCCGCGCCGCAGCACGCAGATCCGGTCAGACAGGGTGAACACTTGATCAAGGCTGTGGCTGATGATCAAAATGGCAAGGTTGCGCGCCTTTAGTGAGGCGATCAACTCTTCTACTCTAGCCGTTTCGGCAACGCCCAAGGCGGCGGTGGGTTCGTCAAGCAGGATGAGCTTGCTGGCCCAATGGGTTGCACGTGCGATGGCGATGCCTTGCCGTTGGCCGCCGCTGAGGTCGCGGATGGTAGAGCTGGCAGAAGGGATGCGCACGTCCAACTCGTCAACCAGGGTCTGGCTGTCCCTGCGCATCTTTTCTTTGTCGAGCAGCCCGAAGGGTTTCTTTGTCAATTCGCGACCAAGGAACATGTTCATATAAACCGGTTGTTCATCGGCAAGTGCGAGATCCTGATACACCACCTCAATGCCTCGGCTGCGGGCAGAACTGGCGTCGGCAAAGGCAACCGGTTCATTGTCCAGACGTATTTCACCTGAAGTTGGCTTGTAGACGCCAGAGATCATCTTGATCAGCGTCGACTTGCCGGCACCGTTATCCCCCACAAGCGCAACGATTTCGCCGGCCTTGAGATCAAGCGAGAAATCCTGAATAGCGGTAATCGCGCCAAAGGTTTTATGGATGTTCTTCAGTTCCAAAACTGTCGGTTGTTCGGTCATGACTGATATGCCCCCGGCCATGCGACAGGGTCGCCAAAGCCGTTTTCAATTGTGGTTACTTCTGGGTTCCCGGATGAAATGCCACGGATGCCTACAACAAGGGCACGGGTCACAAAGGCCTGCCCGCGAAAGCCAAAGACCACAGTATCGCGCGGCTTGGGCGTATTTTCACCGGTGGCATCGATCATCGCGTAGTAGTCGATTGCAGAATAGTCAGGGATTTCAACCTTGTGCAGGTCTTCAGCCCGAGAGGTGGGGGAGGAACCACAGAGCGCCTTGACCTGATACTTCGGAAAAACCGGATCGATATAAAGCCCGCCACCAAAGCAATAGGCTTTGTCACCGTGGTGATGCGACACCTCGGAGAGATAGAGGACCGCCGGGTCTTCGGGCAGATCCTCAACGGCGTGAAGCGGTGTGGTGCCATGAAGCGCATTGCCGGGTTCACATTGGGTCGCACCTGCTGCCGCGAGCGCGGCAAGCATGATAGCGGAATTCGTACCGGGCGCGTTTATCTCAATGTCGTTTCTGCCTACCGCTGCAAGAGCTTCGGCTGCTTTGTTCAACGTTGACAGGTTGTGGGTCGGCGTGACCTTTCGGTTTTCCTGATCAAAAAGCAGAGCAGGGAAGGTTGTGATACCTGCGAATTTGCCGCCCTCCAAAGCATCAAGCCGATCTGCCACAGCAACGATATCCGCCGCATCAAACCCGCCTTCGTGACCACGATAGAAGGTGTCACCCTCGGTTTGAATGCGGGCAAGAAGGTTTTGCACCCGCCCTGCTTTGGCGCTGGCATCGGCGGCCTCTTCTGCTTTGCTGTCTGAAAACACGGTCCAATAGTCCGGCTTCAATTGAGCGGCTGCAAATGCCGCCTCGCCAGAGGGGACTTGCACCAAATGGCCCAGATGCCCGGTTTTAAGCCCCGCACGATCACAGGCAATGGCACAGGCCATGTCAACAGCCACAGAGCGTTCGATGCCGCCTTTTAGGACAGCCTCGCAAAACCCTGAATGCCTGCCGACCTGCTTTGTCATCGCAAATGTCTTCAGCCCGTGCTTGCGTGCCTCTGCCTGAAAGACGCGCACGTTTTGCTCTACAGTATCCAGGTCAAGGATATAGGCGTTGGACGGAAGTTTGCCCTGTTGGTGAAGCGCCATGGCAGCTTCAATGAATCGCGGATTGCGCCGCATTAATAGATCAAGAAACATTTGATTACCTCCGGTTACCGGCTGGTGTCGCGCAGCGAGACTGCGACAGCGAAAAGGATGATGAGACCTCGGACGATCATTTGGTCAGAGACTTTGAGCCCCATCAGGATCAACCCGTTGTTAAGCATGCCCATCAGAAGCGAGCCGAGAAGCGCACCAATGATGGAGCCCTTGCCGCCATTCAGCGCGGTACCGCCAACGATCACTGCGGCAATCACAATCATCAGATCACTTTCGCCCAAAGTGTATTTGGCGGCCTGTAAACGCCCCGCATAAAGCAGCCCGGCAAGCCCGGCCATCCCGCCGCAGAGGGTCAGAACATAAAGCCGGATGCGCGGTACTTTGATGCCTGAAACCTGCGCTGCGCGGGCGTTGTCACCAACGGCAAGAACATGTGCCCCGAACTTTGTGTTGCGGTAGACGATATGGCCAATGACAACTGCAGCGACTGTCCAGATCACCAGTGAGTGAACCGACAGGAACCGGCCTGACCCAAAAAAGCTGGTGAAGGTATCGTTCAGAACCGGAATGGAACGCAGGTTGGTCATCGATCGTGCGATACCTGCGAAAAGCCCCATCGTGGCAAGCGTTACAAGAAAGGAAGGCAGGCGCAGATAGGCAACGAGAAACCCGTTGAATGCCCCGATGGCAAGGCCAACGCCAAGGCCAACCAAGACGCCAACAATCAGCGGGTAATCTTGCAGTGCAAGGGCTGCCGCCAGCGCCGAAACCGCGACAATTGATCCAAAGCTAAGGTCAATTTCACCAGCGGAAAGGGCAAAGACCAGGCCGATGGCCATGATTGTTGCCGGTGCGGTTTGTAGTACGATGTTAGTCAGATTGCGCGAGGTGAGAAACCCATCGTCACGCAATGTGATGGCGAAGAACAGGAAGATTGCGAGAAAGCCAAAGTAAATTACGCTTTTTTGCAGATCGAATGCTTTAAGTTTTTCAAGGGCTTGTGTCATCGGGTATAACCTTCAATTCGAATTCGGGTGAGCCGCCATAAAGACCCACCCAGGAACGCGTTCTTAGTTCGCCGCATTCACGACCGTTTCGGGCGGGGCCATGTTCAGGGATTTGTTCCAACCTTCGACGATGTTATCGCGACCAATGGCCAAGGCATCGACAACCAGAAACGGATCGACCGAACGCTCCAGCAAGCTGAGTGCTGCCGAACGGGCGGCATAGACACCGATGCTATAGGCTTCATCAGCAATGATACCTGCCGTGTTGCCACCCTTGAGCATATCAAGTGCAACCGGTTCGTTCAGGTCGATGGTGACAACCTTCGTATGATCATTCCCGTCCTGACGCAGAACGGATAACACCCCAAGGGCGGGTTCGGCCCAGGGTGTATAGATGCCGCCCAAATCGGGGTTGCGAGAAAGCATGGCGCGGGCAATATCTTCGGCATTGGCAGGATCCGTCATGCCGCTTTCGACAACGATTTCCATATCCGGGTAGTCGTTTTCGATGGTCCACTTGAAAGCGTTGTCACGTTGGTTCGTGACGGGAAAATCCGCATCGTGGAACATGTAGCCTACGGTCCCTTGCTTCCCCATTGCGGTGGCAAGCGTATGGGCCGCCTTATTGCCGATCTGGAACAAATCAGCGGAAACAACGGTGACGTAATCCGTGCCATGGGTGAACCCTTTGACCGCATTGTCGATGAAGACCAGCTTCACACCAGCGTCGCGGGCAATGCCATAGACGCCTGAGGCCGTTGGCGGGTCGATTGGCAGTGAGACAATGATTGTCGGATTGTTCGCCATCACGGTTTCGACATCGGACTTTTGACGGGCGGTATCAAAACCCGCATTGGTCTCTGCGATGACCTCGATGCCCAGACGCGAAAACTCGTCTTTTGCGCCTTGGGCGACGGCATTGGACCAGTCATAAAGTTCGTGCCAGACCAATGCAGCGGTGTAACCACCCTCGGCGACCTTGGCGACATCTGCCTCAGAAAGCTGTAAGGATGCGACGGGTGTCGGGGCCTCGCCATTTGGGCCCATGGTCTGCGGGTGGTTGTCCGCAAAGGCAAATGAAGGTATTGCGATAGCTGACGAGAGCGCCAGTAATTTCAGTGTGCGTAGCATTTGGTTTTCCCTGTTTTGTGAAGATTACGTGGAAAGTTTATGGGTGCGCCGTTAGGGGCGTTCTCGTTACCTAAATTGATTGGTTCCTTTTTTGTGTTGGGCCTGTGGGGGAGAGACCAATCCGCGCTCCCCCGGAAAATGACTTATTTCTCCGTCAGGCTTTTGGGGGCTTCGCTGTGCAACGAAGTGTTCCAGGCTTCAGCCACATTGTCGGCCGTCACAGTGATGGCGGGGGCCACGACAAAGGGCGGCACCTCTTCGCCTAGCAGATCAAGAACCGCAGAGGCGGCCATCGCACGGCCAAGCTCATAAGCTTCATCCGCAACGATTGCAGCAACATTGCCGCCGCGGACCATGTCCAGTGCGACAGGCTCTGACAGGTCAAGCGTCACAATTTTTGTGCTGTCGTTGCCATTGGCACGAAGGGCGGCCAGAACACCCTCTGCCGGGCCTGCCCATGTGACGTAAATGCCGCCCAGATCAGGATTTTTAAGCAACATGGCATTGGCGATTTCCTCTGCCCGTGCCGGATCGCTGATCCCTTGTTCCGCGACAATCGAGATATTCGGATAATCGTTTTCGATCGTCGCCTTGAACGCATTGTCGCGTTGATTTGTCACGTAGTAGGAAGCATCGTGATAGATCCAGCCAACCGTGCCGGTATTGTCCATGGCCGCAGCCAGCGCATCTGCCGCCTGTTTGCCCATCTGAAAAAGATCATCCGTTACAATTGCTGCATAGTCAGCCGGATGTTCGTAGCCGGCAGGCAGGTTTGACAAAAAGCTCAGCGCAACACCGGCTTCCTTGGCTTCTTCAAACGCCGCTGCAGAGGTGACCGGGTCCAAAGGCAAGGAGAGGATGATGCTTGGCCGCTTTGCCATTGAGGTTTCGATATCGCTGCGCTGTTTGGCAGCGTCAAATCCGGCGCTGGTGACCGCAACAACCTCGACGCCCAACCGGGCAAATTCATCGCTGGCACCGGCGGTCACAGCGTTCACAAAATCCGATTGGTCGTGCCACAAGAGGGCGGCAGTGTAGTTTGCAGCCTGAACCGCCGCGACCTGATCGTCGCTCACGAATACTTCTGAGGTTGGTGTCGCCGTTTCGCCACCGGGTCCGACGGTTTGCGCATGTAGGGTTGATACAGCGAGGCAGAACAGCCCTGCGGCCGCAAAATTGCTAACAAAATGTTTCATGATGTCCTCCTTGTTGGGTGTTCGTTTTTGGATCGCACGCCGCAATAGCGCGCTATAAACAGCGCGAAGCTACGGACGGCGGCGAGATAGTCTTCAATGTCAATTCGTTCTTCGAAGGTATGTGCCACGGCAATGTCACCCGGCGCAAAATAGATGGCGGGGCATCCGATCTGATTGGTCAGGAAAGGCATTTCCGACCAGAAGGGCGCACCGGCAATGTTCCCGGCTTCCGGGCGAAACTGCTGGACGCACTCCCGCAGAAGAAGTGCCTGTGGATTGTCACGCGCGATTTCGACCGGTGATCCACCTTTGGCATGGTCCCGCCCGGCGGGGTAGTCGATGGAGATCGAGATCCCTTCTGGCAGCGCCTCGACATCCAGTGACGCCTCGAAAGCGGCCACAGCTTCATCCAGATCCTCGCCGGGGCGTAGTTTGCGGATCAGGGAAAGGTTGCCTTCACCGGGGACGGCAATGAAGCCGCCACAGCCTAAATGCGTTACCAGAATGGAGGGGGTGCCAACCAGATCATGCGCCGGGCTGGCAGCAAGGTCTGCCTCGTGCTGCCAAATCTGCGAAAGCAGTTGGTGCGTGGCCTTTAGCGCGTCAACACCATGTTCAGGTGTACCGAAATAGGCAGTTTTGCCCTTGATGGTAATCTCGGCAATGAAGAACCCGATTTGCGCTGTGTACACGTCAAGATTGGTCGGTTCGACATAGACGGCAAAATCAGGTTTTGCGATTTCCCCGGCAGTGACCTGCTGGACAAGGTGCTTTGCCCCGGCGCTGACGCCAGTGCCGGGTTCACCACTTTCCTCGTCCCCGATAAAGGCAAAGGTAAGCGTCTGCTTTGGCACGTAACCTGCGGCTTGCAACAGTCGAAGCCCGGCAATCGCGGCACATATGCCCCCCTTCAGATCACTGGCCCCACGCCCCCAGATAAAACCATCGTGTTCGGTGCCGGCAAAGGGATTGCTGCGCGCATCCTCACCCCAATGTTCGGCCCAGCCGCGTACATGAACCGTATCGGTATGGCCGACAATCATGAGGTTTTGACCGGGTTCGCCTACTTGTTCAGCCCAAACGTTTTCACGCCCTTCGAGAAATTCCTCCCGCCCTGTCGTGAGGCCGAGCTTGGTTAGCTCTTGATCCAGAAAACGGGCAAAACCTGTTTCGTTTCCGGTAACACTTTCAACCGCGAGTGCGCTTTTGAGCAGCGCAATGTCCGCACTTGCATCCTGTGCTGCTTCAAGTTCGCTTTTCAGTTCCTGCGGGCTCATGATGCACCTGCTTTGAAATAGGCAATATCAGGTGGCGGAACTGAAATTTCTGCACCTTTCTGGCCTTCGGCAAACAGGGACAAATGCAGATGTGTCAGGGCAACCGAGGCTCCACCGGCCAATGCGGCATGATCACCCAACCGGGATTTTTCGATCTCGAATGGCTTGGGGCAACACATCGCCATATATCGCCTGACCCGTTCGAGAAGCTCCTCGCGAATGCCGATTGAACCGCCCAGAACAATTGCAGAAGGGTCAACCACCGCAACCAAGGCGGCGGCCCCGCGGGAAATTTGTTTGGCAACCTCATCCAGCGTTGTCAGGGCCGCCGCGTCACCGGCGTTTGCCGCTTCGAAAATGCTGGGCACATCCGCGGTTTGTCCTGACTTGGAGGCATATAGATCGATGATTGCCTTGGTCGCGCTTACCCGTTCGAAGGCACCCACCTCCAGGCTTTCCTGTTCAAAGGGGTCGGCACCGAAGGGCAGAAAGCCGATTTCGCCAGCCCCGCCGGTGCTGCCGCGCAGCAGGTTTCCGCCAACAACAATTCCTGCACCAATGCCTGTTCCGACCGAGATGAAGACCAGATCGTCAGTGTCACCCGGATTGCCCAACCAATGTTCGCCAAGAGCCGCGAGGTTGACGTCATTTTCCACAAAGACCTCAACTCCAAGCCGATCTTGCAGTAATCCGGCAAGGTCAATCTGATCGATGCCTGCGATGTTTGGTGCCATGAGGACCGCACCGGTCTCTGCTTCGGGCACGCCGGGAACCCCCACCACTGCAATACGAAGTTCGCCAAAATTGGTGTCCGGTGCGTCGGTCGACGCCCGGATCAGTCGAACAATCTGATCAACGATGCTGATGCCGCCTTCATGGCTTGTCGGCTCCACCCGCTCTGCGAGGACCTTGCCGGTCAGATCGCAGAGCGCGACACGTACCTTGGTCCCACCAAGATCGACGCTGGCGATGGTCGCGGCAGAGGGTGAAATCTCATAGACGACCGCGCGTCGCCCGATGTTGCCTTCTGTTTGCCCGACCACCCGAACCCAGCCCTCAGCTTCCAGATTTGCAACGATCTCGGAGACGGTTTGCTTGGACAGACCTGTCTGCTTTGCAACGCTTGCTCGAGAAGTGGGCCCGTAGTTCGCAATCGCTTGAATCACGGCGCTTTGGGACATTCTTCTTGAGATTCTTGACTGATGCTCCACGGCGACTCCTTTTATTCGTCTAGTTACCGAACTAATAGAGGTGAATCACATTCGTCAATAAAAATTTCAGGTTTATGAAGGCCGCAGGGGTGGCTGGCCTCGTGTGAGAACGAGGTGAATGAGGGTGATTTATAACGCAGTAATAGGGCGTTAGCTGACACGTGTGATCTGCTGACAGGCAGTGAATGAACGGGAAATACTGTCAGCTCAGATGAGGCCCGCCAGCGTTTCTGATAAGTGGTCGCGCTAATTTTTCAGCGGCAGTATCATCATTCTAAGCGCTGTAGCTTCCAGAACGCCCCCTCAAAAGAAAGGGCAATCACGGTCTTTGACACCTATGGCAGCAGCTGCGCCGCCATCGCAAATGCGCCTTCAAGTGCTGATCCTTTGGGCGGGTGGACATTGCGAACAAGCGTCTCAGGCAGGTAGGCGGCATAGTGAGGTCCAACGCCGCCGGTCAAAACCAAGTGGTCACCCGGTTTGAAGCCAAGCGTATTCAGAGCCGTTTCAAGATAAACCGCACCTTCGGCCATAAGCGTCAGAGCCATGGCGTCACCGGCGGCGGCAGCATTGATCAACTCACGGGCCAGCGTCGCATATGCGGCGGGGTTGGCAGTACTGCTGAATTGCACGATGCCCATCAGTCCGCCTTTCGCGGCACAGACTGTCCGGCTAAGGTCGCTGTGCGGGCGCAGCTCATCTTCGGCAAGAACAAGTTCTTCCAACAGTCGCCGCCCCAGCCAGGCACCGGACGCATGGTCGGACAGGTCAAACCCCCAGCCGCCAACGGTCTTCATATTCAGATCTTTTTGCCGGGCCACAATTGTACCGGTGCCCAAGGCCACAACATACCCGTCTGCTGTCCCCAGGGCACCACGCACCGAAGTTTCGCGGTCCCCTGATACGCCGCAACGGCCATAGGGTAGGGCAGCCAAAAGCGCCTGCACCTCAACATCAGAATGCGCCCCTGCAACACCCAGATGCGCGGTGATCTGATCAAGCGGTGTCTGTGCGAGCCCTGCGTTCTCAAGCGCTTGTGCGATGGCCGCTGTCAGATTGGCAACGGCGGTGTCAAAGTCGCTGTGAATATTTCCAGGGCCATTGCTTGCCTGACCAAGAATACCTTGCGCCGCTGTGCCCGCTGCCGCACGGCACCCACTGCCGCCACCATCAGCCGCGACGATAACTTGTGGTTCTGACATGCTCATCTTCTCATTATAAAGCGCCGAAGGCGGCGATGCCTATAGCCCGCGCTATGTAGCTTGCAAAAAGGGCGTGTTGGTTTGTCAGAGGGATGCTGCTGCACGGCTGGCTTGATCATATTGCCCGGACATGGTGCGCAGCTGCGCTGCGATCAGGCGAAGGTCTTCGCCACCGGTATCCAGACGGGACAACCCGTCAAGAAAACAGCTTTTGCGGACTGCGCGATAAGCCTCGCAAAGCGCGGTTCCCGCTTCGGAGGTGCTGTAAAACACCTCTTTCCCGCGTTTCTCCGTTTTCAACAGCTCTGATTTCAGAAGTTTGCGCAGGGCATAATTGACCGTATGTGTGTCTTCGATGTTGAGCAGAAAGCAGATGTCTGTCAGCCGCTTTTCGCGGCCCCGATGGTTGACGTTGTGCAGCACCAGAATTTCCAGGGTCGTCAGATCGGGATTACCTGCCGCCGCCATGCAGCGTGTGGTCCAGCGGGTGAAGGCGTTGAAGGCGATGATCATGCCGAACTCAAGCTCGGACGCCTCCCAGCCTTCCCCCTCTGCAAGATGCCTTGAGGAAACTATGCGTCTTTGGGGCAGCGGTTTGGACGTTTCAGACATGGGGCCTCGCTAGTTCAGGGGTGATGAACGCTAACAATTTACCTGCAAGTTGCAAGTGTGATGCGAGGTTTGTGACGGGCAATTCATGGCTAAACAAGGGTATTTCACCGTTGGTTGATCCCCTTTGATCGCATGCATCATGACAAAGTGACGCCCGGATTAATGACGTTGGGTCAGTCTTGCTGCATCGCGATCACTGTATGTCGTAGGTCGCGGTGCCTCGGCCACTACATAGGTTTCGAACGGGGCAGGGGGCACCGATCAAAACGTATATTCGCAACACCGCTGTAGGTGACACAAAAAACGAGCTTCCTAGATGATTCGGTTTTTGTTAAGGTTTTGTTAATAAAAAAACTGAGGCAGGTAGTACGAGTAATGAAAACGGGCTTTCGTGGCACGTTTGTCATCAGCTGGTCGCAAACAGAAATCGACGGCCTTGATGCCGCACCGGTGCAGTCCCTGACAGTGGGTGCCGCATGGGCGTGGCGGGGGGATGCCATCCGGGTGGATGGGCCGAATGACGTATTGCGACTGGATCAGGCAGACGGCGCAGAAAAATTAAGAAAAAGAGCTGCACGCATGGTGCATCGTTTGGTCGGTGCCGCGCTTGAGAAAAAGGATGTACCAACTCTTTCCGAGCGCGAGAAAGAGGCGTTGGAAACGACGCCTTTGATGGACAACAGCTTTGTTGTGACCGATGGCGGCAAAAGCTACACCGTGACCTTGATCGAAGTTGGCGGCGGCAGCCAGCCCTTGCTGATGTTTATGGATGAAATCCCGCCGCGTGATTGTGAGCTGTGGATCGTACATCACACGCTGGGCTCTGCACCAAATGAATCCGACGGGCAGGGCAGTGGCGGTGTCATCTGTTTTACCCTCGGAACAAAGATTGCCACCCCGCAAGGTCTTATGCGCATTGAGGATCTGCGCGAGGGTGATCAGGTGCAGACCAAGGACAATGGCGCGCAATCCATCCGCTGGATCGGCAGCAGGCGCATGACTGGGGCGCGGCTTTTTGCCATGCCAAAGCTGCGGCCAGTGCGGATCAACGCCGGTGTTTTTGGCGATGATGTACCGGATGAGGATTTGATTGTCTCACCGGAACACCGGATTTTGGTCAAGGGTGCAGTGGCGCAGGATCTGTTCAATACACCCGAGGTATTGGTTGCGGCCAAGGATCTGATCAACGGAGAGACGATCACCGTTGATCTGAAGCTGCGTGAAGTGACCTATGTGCATCTGCTGTTTGACCGTCATCAGGTGATGTGGGCCAATGGCGTGGAAACCGAAAGCTTTCATCCCGCCTCTGCTGCCCTCAGCACGCTGGATGAGGGGGACCGGGCGCGGCTTTTGGCTACCCACCCGGAGCTGGAGTTTGACCCCCATACCTATGGCAGTTTTGCACGCCGCAATCTGTCAGCCTCTGAAGCGGCCATTCTGGCCCATGCGGCCTGATCGTTTTCCAATAGAAAGATGCCGGGCTGTTGTAAGACCCGGCATCTGCGTTACTCTTCCGTTTGCGAGGCAATCAGCGCCTTGACGATTTCCTTGGCGCTGTCGCTGTCCCATTCCGCATCACCGCGCAGGCGGGCAATTTCGCGGCCCTCGGGATCGATCAGCACCGTGATCGGCAGGCCAAACACCCCCATTTGCGAGGCAAGCGCCTGTTTCGGATCCTGATGGCGCGGCAGGCTGTCGATGCCGGCTTCTTCAAAGAACTTGGTGATACCTGCGGGTGAGTTGCGCCCTGTAGCGATGGTCAGCACCTCGAAATAGTCACCGCCAAATTCTTTTTGCAGCGCGTTCAGCTGCGGCATTTCCTTGCGGCATGGGGCGCACCAGGTGGCCCAGAAGTTCACCAGCAGATATTTACCGCGGTAATCCGAGAGCGAACCTGTCCCCTCGTCATCGGCCAGAATAAACGCCGCATCCGATGTTGCCTGCGGGGTTTCATGCACCATCAGTTTCTTCATGTCACCGGCGCGCATCGATAAAATGTCGGGGCCCGCAGCCAATGCAGCATTTGCACCTGTCAAAAGGGCCGTATACACGAGGCCGAACACTAATTTTCTCATTTGTCCCTCCGAGGGTTTTGCCATGACTGATAACAGCTCCAACAAAATGTGGGGCGGCCGCTTTGCCGCCGGTCCCGATGCCATCATGGAGGCAATTAACGCTTCCATCGGCTTTGACAAGCGAATGGCGGCGCAGGATATCGCTGGCTCGCGGGCCCATGCCGCGATGTTGGCCGCAACAGGTATCATTACCGATAACGATGCTGCGGCAATTCGGGAAGGGCTGCTCACGATCTTGTCAGAGATTGAGGGCGGGACATTTGAATATTCCACGGCTCTGGAAGACATTCACATGAATGTGGAGGCACGTCTGAAAGAGGTGATCGGCGAACCGGCAGGGCGTCTGCACACGGGGCGGTCGCGCAATGATCAGGTGGCAACAGATTTCAAACTCTGGGTGCGCGATCAGCTGGACGCATTTGAGGGTGGCCTCGTTGCCCTTATCCAAGCGCTTCTCGGACAGGCAGAGGCCGGTGCGGATTGGGTGATGCCGGGCTTTACCCATTTGCAGACCGCACAGCCGGTGACCTGGGGCCATCACATGATGGCCTATGTAGAGATGTTCGGACGCGATCTGTCCCGCGTGCGCGATGCACGCGCGCGGATGAACGAAAGCCCCTTGGGGGCGGCGGCATTGGCCGGCACCTCTTTCCCGATTGACCGCGATATGACGGCAAAAGCGCTGGGTTTTGACCGTGCGGCGGCAAATTCACTGGATGCGGTTTCTGATCGCGATTTCGCGCTGGAGTTTCTGAGCTCGGCCAGCATTTGCGCCATGCATCTCAGCCGCTTTGCCGAAGAACTGGTGATCTGGTCCTCGGCGCAGTTTCGTTTTGTCACCCTGTCGGACCGGTTTTCGACAGGTTCCTCGATCATGCCACAAAAGAAAAACCCCGATGCGGCGGAATTGATCCGTGCCAAGGTGGGCCGCATTTTTGGCGCGAATACCGCCTTGATGATGGTGATGAAAGGGCTGCCGCTGGCCTATTCCAAGGACATGCAGGAAGATAAGGAACAGGTCTTTGATGCAGCTGACAATCTGATGCTGGCGCTCGCCGCGATGGAGGGCATGGTGCGCGATATGACCGGCAACCGGACTGAACTGGCGGCTGCGGCGGGCAGCGGATTTTCCACGGCAACGGATCTGGCCGACTGGCTGGTGCGCGTCCTTGGCCTGCCATTTCGCGACGCACATCACATCACCGGCGCGCTGGTCGGGATGGCGGAAAAACAGGGCTGCGATCTGCCTGATCTGACCTTGGCGCAAATGCAATCGGTGCATGAGGGCATTACCGAAGGCGTGTTTGACGTTTTGACCGTGGAAAATTCGGTAAACTCGCGCATGTCTTATGGCGGCACAGCACCGGCACAGGTGCGCGCACAGGTGGCGCGTTGGCAGGAGCTATTGGCATGAGATGGATCTTGGTCTTGATGGTTGGCACATGGGTTGCGGGCTGCGGTGCGGACGGAGAGCCGGTGCAGCCCACACGCAACGTTCATAACAACCTCTCTGACACCCGCCAGCAGCACAGCAATTACACCCCGGGCGTGCATGTGTCGGGGCATGTGAATATCGGTGTGACAAAGGGGATTTAACATGTCGCCACTGCGCATGATCTACCTTGGCCTTGCCCTTTGGGGCACTGTGCATCCGATGTATTATTTCATCACATGGTTTGGCGAAAACGGTTTTGACATCATGGGAATGGTGAGTGCATGGCATGCGAATGCTGCTGCCAGCGGCTTGGTCTGGGATCTGACAATTGCCGCCATCACTCTGACCGTCTGGATTCTGGCCGAAGTGGCCGTGCGGCGCAACTGGGGGGCGTTGATTGCCATCCCAGCGACGTTTTGTATTGGGGTGAGCTGTGGTTTGCCGCTCTATCTATTTTTGAGGACTGCGCCTGTAAAATAGGGCGGAGTTGAGTTTAAGGGCAAGATGAAGCATGGACCATTTCCTATATCGTGACGGCGCGCTTTACGCAGAGGATGTTGCGATTTCACAGATTGCAGCCGCTGTTGGCACGCCTTTCTATGTGTATTCAACCGCAACCCTGTTGCGCCATTTCCGCCTGTTTGACGAAGCCTTGGAGGGAATGGAGCATCTGGTGTGTTACGCCATGAAGGCCAATTCCAATCAGGCGGTGTTGCGAACATTGGCGCAGGCAGGGGCCGGGATGGATGTGGTGTCTGGTGGTGAATACCGACGTGCGCGCGCCGCAGGCCTGCCGGGGGACAAGATTGTGTTTTCCGGTGTGGGCAAGACCCGTGATGAAATCCGTGTTGCCCTGGAAGGTGGCATTCGCCAGTTCAATGTCGAAAGCGAGCCGGAAATGGTTGTGCTGGATGCGGTGGCCCAGGAGTTGGGTGTGGTTGCCCCGATCACCATACGGGTGAACCCGGATGTGGACGCCAAGACCCATGCCAAAATCGCAACAGGCAAATCCGAGAACAAGTTTGGCATTCCGATTGCCAAGGCCCGTGATGTCTATGCAATGGCGGCGTCGATGCCCGGTCTGGATGTGATCGGGATTGATGTGCATATCGGATCGCAGCTGACCGATTTGACCCCTTACGAGCTGGCCTATCAGAAGGTGGCAGAGCTGACGGAGACCCTGCGCGCGGATGGTCATAAAATCACCCGTCTGGATCTGGGCGGCGGCCTTGGTATCCCTTATGAGCGCAGCAATGCCGACCCGCCCTTGCCTTCGGATTACGGTGCTTTGGTCAAACGCACACTGGGGCATCTGGGCTGCGAGATCGAGATTGAACCGGGGCGTTTGATTGCCGGCAATGCAGGGCTGATGGTCAGTGAAGTCATCTATGTCAAAGAGGGGGAAGGGCGCGAGTTCCTGATCCTTGACGGGGCGATGAACGACTTGATCCGCCCTGCCATGTATGAGGCCTATCACGATATTATCCCGGTGATTGAACCGGCGGTCGGGGTTGAGCCGAAGCCGATTGATGTCGTTGGACCAGTCTGTGAATCCGGTGACACTTTTGCCAAACAGCGCCTGATGCCGCCCTTGACTGCGGGCGATCTGGTCGCCTTCCGTTCTGCCGGTGCTTACGGTGCGGTGATGAGCAGTGAATATAATTCGCGCCCGCTGATCCCGGAGGTTTTGGTGCATGGTGATCAATTTGCGGTTATTCGCGCACGTCCGACCTTTGACGAAATGATAAATCGCGATACCATCCCCGAATGGCTGTAGGGAAATTCTGCCCTGCGCCCTGAGGGAGCCGATGCAATGAGCAGTTTCACCCCCAACGATCTGCGCGATGCCATGGCCAAGCTGCGCTGGCCGCTGCGTTTGACCCGGGCCGGTATGCTGGCCGAAACACTGGTGCGCGCGGTTTGGCCGCTGATGACAGTGGTGTTGTTGGTTTTAGCGGCGCTGATGCTGGGGCTGCAGGATGCAGTGGCGGTTGAGGTCGTCTGGGCCGCCGCCGTGCTTGCGGCACTCGCTGCACTCTGGGCGCTGGTCTTCGCCTTGCGTCGGTTTCGTTTCCCCTCACGGTCAGCTGCGCTTGAGCGACTGGATGCCAGCCTGCCGGGACGGCCAATTCAGGCATTGCTGGATGATGCTGCAATTGGCGGCGATGACACGGCTTCCTTGGCAGTCTGGCGGGCCCATAAGGCGCGGATGGCGGCCAAGGCCGCTGCGGCCGACCCGGTGGCCGCAGACTTGCGGGTTGCGGATCGTGATCCCTATGCGCTGCGCTATGTGGCGGTGCTGGCGTTTGCCGTCGCCCTGTTGTTCGGTTCGATCTGGCGTGTCGGATCGGTGGCTGGGATGGCCCCAAGCAGCGCAGGATTGGCAAACGGCCCGGTTTGGGAAGGCTGGGCAGAGCCACCGCGCTATACCGGTCGTCCGACGCTCTATCTTAACGATTTGACCGAAGCGGAGCTGGAGCTGCCGAAGGGTACGTTGATCACACTCAGGTTTTACGGTGATGTTGGTGCTTTGGCTTTGGCCGAAACCGTTTCCGGGCGGTCGGCAGAGGTGAGCACCGCAACAGCGCCTGCACAGGATTTTGCGGTTGTTCAGGAAGGTCGCATCGGGATTGAAGGTCCCGGTGGTCGGGCGTGGAATGTCACCGTACGCCCGGATGACCCGCCACAGGTTGACCTGCTGGGGCCGGCCAAGGTGTCGGCGCTGGGGGAAATGCGCCTGCCGTTTGCGGCGCGCGATGACTATGGGGTGGAGGCCGGTGAGGCGCGGATCATCCTTGATCTTGCGGCGGTCGAACGTCGTTATGGGTTGCAGGCTGACCCGGATGACCGGGCACAGATTGTGGTGGCCCTGCCAACCCCGATAGCAGGCAACCGTGCTGCCTTTGAGGAAAACCTGATTGAGGACTTTTCCAAACATCCCTGGGCCAACTTGCCGGTGAAATTGACGCTCAGCGTGCTGGATGCAGCTGAACAGCAGGGTGAAACCGCCCCGCAAGATATGATCCTGCCGGGGCGGCGTTTCTTTAACCCCTCAGCGGCGGCGCTGATCGAAATGCGACGGGATCTGTTGTGGGCGACCACCAATGCGCCACGGGCTGCGCAGGTTCTGCGTGCAGTATCTTATCATCCCGAAGATGTGTTCAGCAGCGCAACCTCTGCGCTGCGCCTGAAGCGGATCATTGAAAAGCTGGAACTGCGCACACGCTACGGCTTGGATGAAGACATCACCGATGAATTGGCCGAAGACCTTTGGGGGCTGGCGCTTGAGCTGGAAGAGGGGGTGCTGGCGGACGCATTGGAACGTTTGCGGCGTGCACAGGAGCGTTTGCAAGAGGCGATGAAAAACGGGGCCTCGGATGAGGAAATCGCGGAGCTGATGGATGAGCTGCGCCGCGCCACAGAAGAATACATGCAGCAGCTGCAACGCCAACAGGCCCAGGAGCGGGCGCAGGGAGAGGACGGCGATCAGCAGCAGGGCGATTCCATGCAGATGACGCAGGATGATCTGCAACGCATGATGGACCGCATTCAGGAGCTGATGGAACAGGGGCGTATGGCAGAAGCCGCTGAGGCGCTGCAGCAGCTGCAAGAGATGATGGAGAATATGCGTGTCACCGAAGGCCAGCCCGGTCAGGGTGGCAAATCCCCGGGCGAACAGGCGATGGAGGGGTTGGCGGAAACCCTAAACGAACAGCAAGGGTTAAGCGATCAGGCGTTCCGCGATCTGCAGGAACAGTTCAATCCAAATGCGCAGGCGGGCGAAAGCGACGGCAATGAGGGGCGCAATGGTGGTCAGGGCCGCGGTGAAAGCCATGAAGGACAGAACGGTCAGGGGGAGGGCAGCGGAGAACAGCGCGGTGAGCGGGGTGAAGGTGGCTCCGAGGGACCGCGCGGCAGTGAAGAAGGGCTGGCCGAACGTCAGCGCGCGCTTCGCGACGAGTTGAACCGCCAGCAGGGGCGACTTCCGGGGCAGGGCACACCGGAAGGGGATGCGGCCCGCGAGGCGCTGGACCGTGCAGGCCGCGCGATGGACGAGGCCGAACAGGCGCTGCGCAACCGCGATCTGGCTGACGCCATCGACAATCAGGCGCAGGCGATGGAAGCCCTGCGCGAGGGCATGCGGTCACTGGGGGAAGCCATGGCGCAGGAACAGCAGAACCAGCAGCCCGGGCAGGGGCAGGCCGAGGCCGACCGCCGCGCAGACAACCGCGATCCATTGGGCCGCGATCAAAGCAATTCCGGTGAAAGCAGTTCGGACGGGCCGCTCAATCTGGGGCAGGGTGATGGTGGAGCACGCGCACGGGAGTTGCTGGACGAGATCCGCCGCAGATCAGGTGAAACAGCCCGGCCAGATGTTGAACGCGACTATCTTAACCGTTTGCTGGAACGTTTCTGAGCGACAGGGGCGCATCTCGCCCCTGTGACGGTCAATTGGCGGATTCAGTGGCCATTGTGTCAAGCCAGCTGAGCAGTGAGGTGATCTGGGCATCCAGCATCACGCGCAGGTGGTCCAAGCCTGCCACATAGCTGGCCAGGAAGTCACCGAGGAAGGGCACAGCCGCTGCAATCTGCGCTGCATAGACATAAAGCAGGACAAGCAGAACAAACAGAACCACCATGCTCAGGAAACCATTGCGAAAACCACGCGATTGCTTGTGCGAGCCGCCAGCCCCCAATTCTTGCCGTGCATCCGCATCAACGCCGCTGGGGGTCTGGTCTTGGCGCAGGGTTGAGTTGATCTCTTCGATGTCCGGTAACAATTCGCGTCGCGATGAAATGGCCGCGGCCGTTGCTGCGGCTTCAGCCACTGGTTCGGTTTCCCCGCGCAAACGCGCCATCCGCCGCTTGGCTTCCTGCGCACGGCGTTCATCGCTGTCTTCCTGCGGTGCAGGCGATGCTGGTGCCTCATTGGTGCCCGTGTCCAGACCCAGCTCCGGCTGGCTCTCAAGGTTGGTCGACTGGCGTTGTTTGCGGGCCTCAAATTCGGCTTCAGCCTCTTGGCGCAAAATATCCGCCACAGCCGGATCAAGCTGTTTGCGCACTGGTTCTTTTGACGGGGGCGGGGTGGGAGGTGGCGGTGGTGAGACCTCCTCATCCGGGGCCGGTGCCTCTACGCCAAGGGGGGCCGTGCCATCTTCCTCTTCCGGCAAATGATCCGGGTGATGCTGAAACCAGGTCTTGCCGCAATTGGAACATTGCACGTCACGGCCTGCGGTTGGAATAACCTCATCAGGCACCTCATACTGGGCGTCGCAATTTGGACAGGTCAACCTCATTTGGTATTCCGCTACTCACTGATAACTACACTTGTGCGTTTTCACACACCATAAGATCTACAAATCCTTAGTAAAAGCGTTAACTGTACCCAAAGTCCAGAAGGGACGGATTGAATCCCCAGCGGTGCTGAGGCACAACAGATGAGGGTGGCAAGGATAATACTGTGATCGAGCTGGAAAATGTGGCGTACAGCTATGGTGGTGGCGAATTGCTATCTGATATTTCGCTGAAACTTGCGCCGGGATCGTTTCATTTTTTGACCGGACCGTCGGGTGCGGGCAAGACAACCCTGATGCGGCTGTGCTACGGGGCGTTGTTGCCCACGGCGGGACATGTACGTCTGTTCGGAGCGGATGCGCGGGGGCTAAGCCGCGATGACATCGCCGTGGTGCGCCGCCGTGTTGGCGTGGTGCATCAGGACGTACAATTCCTCAATCATTTGAGCGTGACTGAAAACATTGCCTTGCCTCTGACCGTTTCAGGACGTCACAGCGAAGCGAAGGGCGGCGATCTGGACGAGTTGATGTCATGGGTCGGACTGACCAACCGCGCTGATGCGATGCCCCCGGAGTTGTCCGGCGGCGAACGCCAGCGGGCCGCCCTTGCGCGGGCGGTCATTGTTTCGCCCGATGTGGTGCTGGCGGATGAGCCGACCGGCAACGTCGATTGGGAAATGTCACAACGCCTGCTGCGGCTGCTGATCGAGTTGAACAAGATGGGCAAGACGGTGCTGATCGCCACCCATGATCTGAGCCTGATCCGCGCCACCAAGGCCCATGTGCAGGCCCGCGTGCTGCGCATCGCCAACCGGCGTATCCAATTGGCGGGGGCGGACCTGTGAAGTTTGATCTGGCCACATTGCGCGCCCTTATTGCAGGGGATCATCATGCGGATCGTGTGGTGCCACCCTCTGGGTTCACTGCGCAGCTGACCGTCTTTGCCGCCGCAGCGATGGCGTTTCTGGCGGTGTTTGCACTGGCTTTGTCCCTCGCGGCGGGCCGTTTGGCAGAGCGTTGGGGGGAAGAGCTGGCCCGGTCAGCGACCATCCGCATCGTTGCGCCACTGGACCAGCGCGCCGCACAAACCGATGCCGCCCTGCGGATTCTGGAAACCACCAAAGGTGTGGCCTCTGCCCGCGCTCTGAGTGATGCGGAACAACAGGCGCTGCTGGCCCCTTGGTTCGGCGCTGATCTGGCGCTGGACAGTTTGCCGGTGCCACGGCTGATCGAGGTGATCGAAGACAGTGACGGCATGGACCCTGCGGGCCTGCGCCTGCGCCTTGCCGCCGAAGTGCCGGGGGCGGTGCTGGATGATCACAGCCGGTGGCGGGCTCCTTTGGTGCAGGCGGCCTCGCGGCTGCGGCTGTTGGGGTGGGTGTCGATTGCGCTGATCACGACGGCTGTGGCGGCGATGATCACACTGGCGGCCAATGCTGCCCTTGCGGCGAATGCGCAGGTGATCGCGGTGCTGCGGCTGGTGGGCGCAACGGATGAATATATCGCGCTGGCCTTTATCCGCCGCTTTACCCTGCGGGCCCTGTCCGGTGCTGCGGGCGGTGCTGCGTTGGGCATGCTGGCGGTTTTGTTATTGCCTTCGGCCTCTGAAACCGGCGGGTTTCTGACCGGGCTGGGGTTCAAAGGCGCACATTGGCTCTGGCCGATCTGCATACCAATTTTGGCGGGCATTGTCGCCTTTGCCGCCACCCGCGCGGCGGCCCGCCGTACCTTGAGGGAGCTTGCCTGATGCTACAATGGATCCGGTCGTTCGTGTTTATCATTCAGGCCACCATCGCCATGCCAGTGATTGGTCTGCTGTTTGCACCCTGGGCGATGTTTTCCAAAACCGGGGCTTATACCGCCTGCAAAACCTATGCGGCATGGTGCATGTGGACCGCGCGTTGGCTGATTGGCTTGCGGTGCGAAATACGTGGGCAGGTGCCGGATGGTGAGGTGCTGATCGCTGCAAAACACCAGTCGTTTCTGGATATCTTGATGATCTTTCACGCCCTGCCACGGGCCAAGTTCATCATGAAACGCGAAATTCTCTGGACGCCGGTGATTGGCCAATACACCAAACGCATGGAGATGATCGCAGTGGACCGTGGCAAACGGGGCAAGGCGATTTCCAAAATGATGGAGGATGTGAACGCGGGTCGGATCGAGCCCGGTCAGATTGTGATCTATTCTCAGGGCACCCGCGTCGCCCCCGGTGCCCATGTGCCCTATAAGGTGGGCACCGCGGTTCTATACACGCAGCTGAACCAGCCTTGCATTCCGGTTTCGACAAATGCCGGTTACTTCTGGCCGCGACGCGGGCTTTACCGGCGCCCCGGCGTGGCTGTTGTTGAATTTTTGCCCGCCATTGCCCCCGGTCTTCGCAAAGATGTGTTTATGAAGCAGTTGGAGGAAACGGTTGAAACCGCCTCTAATGCGCTGCTGCACGAGGGAGGCTGGCGTGAAAATGCGTAAGATCAATGACATCGCGGCCCTTGAAGCTCTCTATGGCAAAGCGGGTGCCCCCTCCCTGCGCAAGGTCGCTACACAGATGACGCCCCTCTATCGCAAGTGGATCATGGCATCGCGGCTTTGCGTGCTGAGTTCCGTCGGGGAGGCAGGCACGGACGGCAGCCCAAGGGGCGATGATGGCCCTGTGGTGACAGAGCTGGACGTGCATACGCTTGCGATGCCCGATTGGCGCGGCAACAACCGATTGGATTCCTTGCGCAACATCGTTGAGGACGGGCGTGTGTCGCTGATGTTCATCGTGCCGGGGTCAACCAATGTGGTGCGAGTGAACGGAGCGGCGTTTCTGACGGATGATGCGGATCTGCGGGCACGGTTTGAAAAACAGGGACGCCAGCCGGCCACGGTGATCATCATCGAAATTGCAGAGATCTTTACCCAATGCGCCCGCGCCCTGATGCGGGCCGGTACATGGTCGGGTAAGGATGAAAGCGGAGACTTGCCGACTGTCGGGGACATTCTGGCCGAGATGACCAGCGGCGAAGAGGGTGGCGCGCCCTATGACGATTCCTGGGGCGCAAGGGCCGCTGAAACCATGTGGTAGATCGGCGGTTGGCGGAATATTCCGCCGACGCTTGTTGCGGGGGCAGGTGGGCATTTCTGCCCACCCCCATTGCTCACATGTGGATCGCACCGTCCCCACAGGCCAATGCAGCCTCGCGCACGGCTTCGGAATAGGTTGGGTGCGCATGGCAGGTCATGGCAAGGTCTTGAGCTGACGCGCCGAATTCCATTGCAACGCAGACCTCATGGATCAGATCACCTGCACCGGGGCCAATGATATGGGCACCCAGAATGCGGTCCGTTTCCTTATCCGCAAGGATTTTCACAAAGCCGTCACCGGCAAACACCGCCTTGGCCCGCGCATTGCCCATAAAGCTGAACTTGCCCACCTTATAGGCACGCCCTGCTTCTTTCAAAGTTGCCTCGGTCTCACCGACATTGGCAACCTCGGGATGGGTATAAATCACACCGGGGATCACACCATAGTTCACATGGCCATGTTTGCCCGCGATCACCTCGGCAACGGCCATGCCTTCGTCCTCGGCCTTATGGGCCAGCATCGGCCCCTCGATCACGTCGCCGATGGCATAGATGCCCTTGGCCGCTGTCTGCCAGTTTTTATCGACGGCAATCTGGCCGCGCTTGGTCAGTTCAACGCCAAGCGCGTCAAGGCCCAACCCGTCATGCACCGGCTTGCGACCGGTGGCGACCAACACAACATCCGCGTCCAGCACATGTTCGCTGTCATCCTTGCGCAGCTTGTAATGCACCTTGGCCTTGGTCTTGGTCGCCTCGGTCTTTTGCACCGCCGCCCCCATGACAAACTTCAGCCCCTGTTTCTTCAGCATCCGCTGAAAGACCTTTTGCACCTCGGGATCCATCCCCGGGGTGATCGCATCCAGAAACTCCACCACAGTGACTTCGCTGCCCAGACGCGCATAGACGCTGCCCAGTTCCAGCCCGATCACCCCGGCACCAATGACCACCATCTTTTTCGGCACCTTGCCCAGTTCCAGCGCGCCGGTAGAGGTGACAACCACTTTTTCGTCTACTTCGACACCGGGCAGGGAGGCCGGCTCAGAGCCTGTGGCAATGATGATGTTCTTAGCCTCGTGAACCTCGTCACCCACCTTGACCTTGCCTGCCTCCGGCACGGATCCCCAGCCTTTCAGCCAGTCGATCTTGTTTTTCTTGAACAGGAATTCGATGCCCTTTGTGTTGGTGTCGATGGTCGATTGTTTGTAGGAAAGCATCTGCTTCCAATCGACCGAGGGGCTTTTGCCCTTCAGACCCATTTCAGCAAAGTTATGTTCCGCCTCATGAAGCATATGTGACGCGTGCAGCAGCGCCTTGGAGGGGATGCAGCCGACGTTCAGACAGGTGCCGCCCAAGGTTTCGCGGCCCTCGACACAGGCGGTTTTCAGGCCAAGCTGGGCACAGCGGATGGCGGCCACATAGCCGCCGGGGCCGGAGCCGATCACGATGACATCATAGCTGGACATGGGGGTTCTCCTTGGGAGTTAGATGAGTGCTGCAAGCAGCATAAGAGCGGTGGCGAGAAAGCCTGCGCACCAGATGTAGGAACGGGCAGGAACGAGGCCTTTGGCATAGGCAGGTACATAAGCGATACGCGCAGCAAGGTAGACCCATGCGCATAGGGCGGTAAAGCCGGAATTCTGACCGGACATCTGGATCACACCCACGGCAATTGCGAACAGGATCAGACCCTGGAAATGATTGTCAAAGGCGCGTCCCAGACGGGCGGTTTGCTCTGACATCTGGCGGCTGGGCTCACGGTCGCGCGGCGACATGGTATAGCCCATGCCGATTTCCTTGTTGGCAGGTACCGCATAAGCCACGAATTGCACAACTTGCAAAAGCGCGGCGAGGGTAAGGACGGTGAGTTCGGCGGTCATGTGATGCCCTTTTGGTATTTGGACGAAATCAGTGACGCGGCAATGCGACAACGGCGGGGAGACCCCCGCCCTACAGTCGGCCCGTAGGGCGGGGGGCTCCCCGCCTTGTGGTTTACAGATCCATCAACAGGCGACGTGGGTCTTCCAACATCTCTTTAACCCGCACAAGGAAGGTTACCGCGCCTTTGCCGTCGATGATCCGGTGGTCATAGGACAGCGAGATATACATCATCGGGCGGATCACGATCTCACCGCCGACAACCATCGGGCGGTCCTGAATTTTGGCCATGCCAAGGATACCGGACTGCGGCGGGTTCAGGATCGGCGCAGTCATCAAGGAGCCATAGACGCCGCCGTTCGAGATGGTGAAGGTCCCGCCGGTCATATCCGCCATGGTCAGCTTACCATCACGGGCTTTCTTGCCCATGTCGCCAATCGCCTTTTCGATACCGGCAAAAGACATTGTATCCACGTCACGGATCACCGGCACCACAAGGCCCGTAGGCGTGCCTGCGGCAACGCCCATGTGAACGTAGTTTTTGTAGATCACATCGGTGCCGTCGATCTCTGCGTTGACCTCCGGGATCTCTTTCAGCGCATGGCAGCAGGCCTTGGTGAAGAAGGACATGAAGCCCATGCGCACGCCGTGTTTCTTTTCAAAGTCTGCCTTATAGGCGTTCCGGATCGCCATCACCTCGGTCATGTCGACCTCGTTAAAGGTGGTCAGGATCGCGGCAGTGTTCTGGGCCTCTTTCAGACGACGCGCCATGGTCTGTTTCAGGCGGGTCATCTTCACGCGCTCCTCGCGCGCGGCATCATCAGGGGCAGAAGGCGCACGTGGCTTTGCAGCAGCCGTCGGGGCCGCGGCGGTGGTACCGGCGGCAATCGCCTTGGCAACGTCCTCTTTCATCACCCGGCCATCGCGGCCTGTGCCGGTGACCGCATCGCGGTTCAACCCGGCTTCGGCCATGGCTTTCTTGGCGGATGGCGCATCCTCAACATCCTTGCCGCCGGATGTTTCGGCACCGGATGCAGCAGGTGCCGTAGCCTGTGCCGGGGCAGCGGCTGTCGCGCCAGCGCCGGAAGAAATCACCGCAAGTTTTGCGGAGGCTTCAACGGTGCTGCCTTCTTCGGCCAAAATTTCTGTCAGCGTGCCGGCCGCAGGGGCAGGCACTTCGACGCTGACCTTATCGGTTTCCAACTCGCAGAGCATTTCGTCCTGTGCAACCGTGTCACCGACCTTTTTGAACCATGTGCTGACAGTTGCTTCGGTCACGCTTTCGCCAAGGGTCGGCACCATCACATCAACAGATGCGCCGCTCTCGTTGCGCGGTGCCTGGCTGGCCGCTTCGTCATCCTTGGCCGCCTCTTTTGCTTTCGGCGCGGCGTCTGATCCGGCGTCACCTTCAGAGATACTGGCCAAAAGCGCATCAACGCCGACGGTTTCACCCTCCGCCGCAACGATTTCAGACAGGGTGCCAGCGACCGGGCTAGGCACTTCGACGGTCACCTTGTCGGTTTCCAGCTCACAGAGCATTTCGTCAACAGCAACCGTATCGCCAGGTTTCTTGAACCATGTTGCCACAGTGGCTTCGGTCACGGATTCGCCCAATGTGGGCACGCGTACGTCGGTCATTTCTTTGATCCTTCAAGTGTCAGCGCCTCGTCGATAAGGGCGGCTTGCTGTGATTTATGCATGCTGGCCAGACCTGTGGCAGGCGAGGCAGCAGCGGCGCGACCGGCGTAGGTCGGGCGTGATTTTTTGGCGTTGATACGGGTAAGGACCCATTCAATGTTCGGTTCGATGAACGACCAAGCGCCCTGATTCTTGGGCTCTTCCTGACACCAGACCATATCGGCGTTTTTGAACCGTTCCAGCTCCTTGACCGCAGATTGCGCAGGGAACGGATAGAACTGCTCAAAACGCAGCAGATAGATGTCGTCGATGCCCCGTGCGTCGCGTTCTTCCAGCAGGTCGTAGTAAACCTTGCCCGAACACATCACCACGCGTTTGATCTTGTCATCCGACACCAGTTTAGTGTCGGAGTTGCCCTGCTGGGCATCATCCCACAATACCCGGTGGAAGGAGGAGCCGGTGGTGAATTCATCCGCCGTGCTGACCGCTGTTTTATGCCGCAAAAGCGATTTCGGTGTCATCAACATCAGTGGCTTGCGATAACTGCGGTGCAACTGGCGGCGCAGAATATGGAAATAGTTGGCCGGGGTGGTGCAGTTCGCAACGATCCAGTTGTCGCCGCCACACATGGTCAGGAACCGTTCCAGACGCGCGCTGGAGTGTTCCGGTCCTTGCCCCTCGTAGCCATGTGGCATCAGGCAGACGAGGCCGGACATGCGCAGCCATTTGCTTTCGCCAGAACTGATGAACTGGTCAAACATGATCTGGGCACCATTGGCGAAATCGCCAAACTGGGCCTCCCACAGTGTCAGCGCATTGGGTTCGGCCAGCGAATAGCCATATTCAAAACCCAGCACCGCATATTCAGACAACATCGAGTCGATGACTTCGTAATCGGCCTGTCCTTCGCGGATGTGGTTCAAAGGATAGTAGCGTTCTTCGGTCACCTGATTGACCAGACCGGAATGACGCTGGCTAAACGTGCCGCGGGTGGAATCCTGTCCCGACAGGCGGACCTTGTAACCTTCGGTCAGAAGTGAGCCGAAGGCCAATGCCTCTGCCGTGGCCCAGTCAAACCCCTTGCCGGTTTTGAACATTTCGGCCTTGGTATCCAGCAGACGACCAACGGTCTTGTGCAGGGGGAAACCCTCAGGTGCTGCGCAAATCGCTTTGCCCACCTCGGCGAGGGTTTCCTTTTTGATCGCAGTCTTGCCGCGCTGGTATTTCTTGCCGCGTTTGTCCAGATGGGACCATTTACCATCCAGCCAATCCGCCTTGTTCGGACGGTATTCTTTCCCGGCTTCAAATTCATCATTCATGAATTTCTGGAAGTCGGCTTTCATGTCCTCGATCTCGCCCTCGGGCACCAGACCGTCCTCGACCAGACGATCAGCATAGAGGCTGAGCGTGGTCTTGTGGCCTTTGATCTTCTTGTACATCACCGGGTTGGTGAACATCGGCTCGTCGCCTTCGTTGTGACCAAAGCGGCGGTAGCAGATCAGGTCGATCACCACATCCTTGTGAAACTTCTGGCGGAACTCGGTCGCGACGCGGGCGGCATGCACCACCGCTTCTGGATCATCGCCGTTGACGTGGAAAATCGGGGCTTCAACCACCAGTGCATTGTCGGTGGGGTAGGGCGAAGAGCGCGAGAAATGCGGTGCAGTGGTGAAACCGATCTGGTTGTTCACCACGATATGCATGGTCCCGCCAGTCTTATGGCCGCGCAGACCAGATAGGGCGAAACATTCGGCCACTACGCCCTGACCGGCGAACGCGGCATCACCATGGAGCAGGACCGGCATCACCGAGATGCGCGAAGGATCGTTGCGCTGGTCCTGTTTGGCACGGACCTTACCGATGACCACAGGGTTCACCGCCTCAAGATGCGATGGGTTTGCTGTCAGTGACAGATGCACCGTATTGTCGTCAAATTCGCGGTCCGAGGAGGCACCAAGGTGGTACTTCACGTCACCCGAACCGTCGACATCCTCAGGTTTGAAACTGCCGCCCTGAAATTCGTTGAAAATCGCGCGGTAGGGTTTCTGCATCACATTGGCAAGGACCGAAAGGCGGCCACGGTGTGGCATGCCGATAACGATTTCCTTGACGCCCAACTGGCCACCGCGTTTGATGATCTGTTCCATCGCAGGAACAAGGCTTTCGCCGCCGTCCAGACCAAACCGTTTGGTGCCCATGTATTTGACATGCAGGAACTTCTCGAACCCTTCCGCCTCTACCAGCTTGCTGAGGATCGCCTTGCGCCCGTTTTTGGTAAAAGCGATTTCCTTGCCATAGCCCTCGATCCGCTCTTTCAACCAACCGGCCTCTTCCGGGTTCGAGATATGCATATATTGCAGCGCGAAAGTGCCACAGTAGGTGGATTTCACAATGGCCACGATCTGTTTCATGGTGGCCACTTCAAGGCCCAGAACATTGTCGATGAAGATCGGGCGGTCCATGTCGGCATCGCTAAAGCCGTAGGCCTTTGGGTCCAGCTCCGGGTGTTCGCCCATGTCGCGCATGTTCAAAGGATCAAGGTCAGCGGCCAGATGTCCACGGATACGATAAGCACGGATCAGCATCAGTGCGCGGATGGAATCCAGCACCGCCTGTTTGATCTGATCGTCACTGACTGCAACGCCTTGTTCTGCGGCCTTTGCCTTGATCTTGTCGCCTGCGGCCTGTGCCTCTGCGGGTTCGGGCCAGATGCCTGTCAACGCGCCCATTGTGTCGCCGGCAGGGGCAGGCGGCCAGTCGTTGCGGGCCCATGTGGGACCGGCGGCTTCGGCCTCGACTGCTTTGCGCTCGTCACCCATGGCTTCGAAAAACACATGCCAGGCCTCGTCAACCGACGCAGGGTCTGCCGCATAGCGTGCATAAAGCTGTTCCAGATAGGCGGCGTTATCCCCTTCCATAAATGAGGAGGCATGGAAGTGATCGTTGGCAGGTTGTTCGGTCATGGCGTTACCTAGCGATTAAAAGGTCGGGGCTGTCAGGGGAAAGGTCGGTTAGGTCAGAGAAACGGGCGGCGGGCCGTATGCATTTGTTTCGGGTTGTGATGGGCGGGTAAGCCACCACAGGAAAACAAGGCTGATGCCCAGTTGTACGAGGCCAAGAATACCGGAAATAAGGATCCGTCCGGTGCTTGGAAACTCGCCCGCTGCATAGGCTGCCTCGGTTGGCATATCGGGCATGAGCAGGGAGTTGATCACGCCAATGGCAAAGGGAAAGATGATCCACCAGCCGGGGCGTCCGGTATCCTGAAGCCGGCGGAAACCAACGGCAAGGACCGGACAAAGGATGGCAAGCGTGAACAGGAACGCAAGTGGCCCCAGAAGCAGCGCAAGAAAAGAGCCGATCATCACGGCGAGAAAAAACCACCAATACTCGGATCGGGACGCGCGCCCCTGAAAGGCCGCATATTTTTGCGTCAGGCAGGTGCGTACTGCGGTGGGAAAGTCCATGGTCATTTTGCGCTCCCGTTCAGATGTTGAGGGGTCGGACAGAGGGCTGCCCGACCCGGGGGATCTAGCCCTTTTCAATCGCTTCCTTAACCGCTTCACCCAATGTGGCAGGGCTGTCGGCCACAATGATGCCCGCGGATTTCATCGCTTCGATCTTGTCTTCTGCACCACCTTTGCCGCCTGCGACAATCGCGCCGGCGTGGCCCATGCGGCGCCCTGGAGGGGCTGTGCGGCCCGCGATGAAACCGGCGGTGGGTTTCCAGCGGCCTTTCTTTTTCTCGTCAGCGAGGAACTGCGCGGCCTCTTCTTCCGCAGAACCACCGATTTCACCAATCATGATGATTGACTGTGTCTCATCATCCGCCAGGAACATTTCAAGCACGTCGATATGCTCTGTGCCTTTAATCGGATCGCCACCGATGCCCACAGCGGAGGACTGGCCATAGCCCAGATCAGATGTTTGTTTCACCGCCTCATAGGTCAGCGTGCCGGAGCGTGACACCACGCCGCAAGAGCCGCGTTTGTGGATGTGGCCGGGCATGATGCCGATTTTGCAGGCATCCGGCGTGATGACACCGGGGCAGTTGGGGCCGATCAGGCGGGATTTGGACCCTTCCAGCGCACGTTGTACACGCATCATGTCCAGCACCGGGATGCCTTCGGTGATGCAGACGATCAGTGGCATTTCGGCGTCAATGGCTTCAAGGATAGAATCCGCCGCAAAGGGAGGCGGGACGTAGATCACGGAAGCATTTGCTTCGGTGACATGCATCGCCTCATGAACCGAGTTGAAAACCGGCAGGTCCAGATGGGATTGCCCGCCTTTGCCGGGGGTCACGCCGCCGACCATTTTTGTGCCATATGCAATGGCCTGTTCGGTGTGGAACGTGCCTTGCGAGCCGGTAAGGCCCTGACAGATAACTTTGGTATTTTCGTCGACGAGTACGGCCATGGTGTTTCCTTGCTGGGTATTCGGTCTTGTTTCAATGTGGCGCAATGCGCCGGATTAGGATCAGTCGATGATGGGTGTGGACCCGTCATTCGCGCGTGGGCGCGCGGTGTGATGGCCGCAAGACTGCGTCTCGTGGCAGGGATTTGCTGTCTTCACAATGATGATGTGATGGACGCTTTGAATTCGCGGGGCAGCCTGCTTGTGGGGCCGCTGGGCCAGCTGTGAGGGGCTGGGGTGTACCGCTTGCGGTCCGTTGCGGACCACGGTTTCACCGCCGCCACAGGCGGACAAAGTTGCGATCAGGGCGGCACCTGCTGTTAAGCGCAATGGTTTCATTCTGTCGTCCCTTCGTCTGCTTAATTTGTAAGGCCTAGGCCGTCATAAAGACGGTCCACTGCCATAAATGTTGTGTCTTTACCGGCGCTTTGGCGGGTTCCCACATGCACCACAGCAACCCGTCCGCGCAGAAGTTCCCGCCCTTCGATCAGCGCTGTGCCGTCTTGAGGGAGGTGCGTGTCGGGCAGGGGTATCTTGCTGCCAAACACAGGTGGTGTTTGCATCTGCATGCGCAATGCCGTGATCGCCTGGTCAATATGTGCCCCGTCAAAAGCAACCTCGCAACGTCGCTCGACACCGCGTGGTGCGCTGGCCGGGCGTGGTGCAAGGCTGTCGTCCCAAAACGTCAGATCAAAAGCGACTGTGTCGGCGCTCATGTTTTTGCGCGCCTCCGCTTCGGTCTGTCCGGCCTTGAAACACCAGCTATTGAAAGCAGTGATCGCCAGTTGGGCCTGATCCGCCATAGCGCCGCCCGCCGCCCCGATCAGGGCGGTAAGGCTAAGCGCATGAGCGACTGTCAGAGCCGAAGGCATCCCTGCGTTCCTTGTTTCGGGCCTAACCCTTTACCGCCGCCACAATCTTTTGTGCGCCGTCTTTCAGGTCTTCCGCAGCGATTACATCGAGGCCGGAATTGTTGATGATGTCTTTGCCCTGTTGCACGTTCGTGCCTTCCAGACGGACAACCAATGGTACTTTCAAGCCGACTTCTTTCACCGCGGCAACAACGCCCTCGGCGATGACGTCGCAGCGCATGATGCCGCCGAAGATGTTGACCAGAATGCCTTTGACCTTGGGGTCGGAGGTGATGATCTTGAAGGCTTCGGTCACTTTCTCTTTGGTCGCGCCGCCGCCAACGTCAAGGAAGTTGGCAGGCTCGGAGCCATAGAGCTTGATAATGTCCATGGTCGCCATGGCCAGACCCGCACCATTCACCATGCAGCCGATTTCGCCGTCGAGGGTGATGTAGTTGAGGTCGTATTTGGACGCCTCAAGCTCTTTCGCGTCTTCTTCGGTCTCGTCGCGCAGCTCGTTAATGTCGGCGTGGCGATAGATGGCGTTGCCGTCAAATGCGACCTTGGCGTCGAGCACCTTAAGGTCACCGCTGTCAGAAACGATCAGCGGGTTGATTTCCAGCATCTCCATGTCTTTCTCAAGGAATGCTTTGTACAGCAGACCCATCAGGCCGACACATTGCTTAACCTGCTTGCCTTCCAGACCCAGCGCAAAGGCGATGCGGCGGCCGTGGAACGCCTGATAACCAGTGGCGGGATCAACGGAGAAGGACAGGATCTTGTCAGGTGTGTTGGCAGCGACTTCTTCGATGTCCATGCCGCCCTCGGTGGAGCAGACGAAAGATACGCGCGAGGTTTGGCGATCCACCAGCAGGGCGAGGTAGAGTTCGGTTTCAATCCCAGAACCGTCTTCGATATAGATGCGGTTCACTTGCTTGCCGGCAGGGCCGGTCTGATGCGTAACCAATGTGCGGCCAAGCATTTTCTTGGCTTCCTGCGCCGCCTCTTCAACCGATTTGGCAAGGCGCACACCGCCTGCTTCGCCTGCGTCCGCTTCCTTGAACTTGCCCTTGCCACGGCCACCTGCGTGGATCTGCGCTTTGACAACCCAAAGCGGGCCGTCCATTTCGCCAGCTGCGGTTTTCGCGTCCTCGGCCTTGAGGACCACGCGGCCATCAGAGACAGGTGCGCCATAGCTGCGCAGAAGGGCTTTCGCCTGATATTCGTGGATGTTCATGAAAAACGGTCCCGTTTTGTTCAAGTCACTGGCAGGCTCGCCGGTGAGTCTTATGGTTCGGGATCAGCCTTGTGTAGTTTTTGTCGCATTGCCAGCAGAAAGCGACATTTGTGATCACAGCGGAAAAACGTGTGATCACAAAACTGGTCAAATTAATATTGTGGCAAGGAAATACCTGCGCCACATGGCCTGAAAGCTGGGTCATGTTGAGGCCGCAAAGTGGAATCGCGGCCTCGTCTCCTTGGAATAACGCGTCTGACGTTTCAGGTATGGAAACGCGCCACGCCGGGCTACAATACGCCGTTAAAGCGGCATCAAAGCCCAATAGTCGAGATCGAGCAGAACCTCTGGCAGATATTTGCCATCATCCCCGCGCAGGGCAAAGGCGTCACCGCTCTTGGTTGCGACCAAACGCAGCCGGATTGCGCCAATGCCGGGTGCATCGGTCTCGGCTTTGTCGATCACCTCTGACCAGGCGCGGATGGTGTCGCCGGACAGGCAGGGATTGGCATGGGCACCGCCATTCAGACCGACAATCATCTGCGCATTTGCCAGCCCGTTGAACGACAGCGCACGCGCCATGGAAATCACGTGGCCGCCATAGATCAGGCGGGAACCGTCCGGGCGGGCAGAGGTGTCGAAATGCACTTTGGCGGTATTCTGCCAAAGGCGGGTTGCCATCATATGTTCGGCCTCTTCGACGGTCACCCCGTCAACATGATCAATCTGTTCACCGATTTCGTAGTCGCCCCAGCGGTGCGTTTCACCGGCAAGGGTGAAATCGTAGTTGGTGAAGTCCAACCCTTTCGGGATCACCAGTTGATCCGCGCTCAGCGCCTTTGGCAGGTCCGGCACCACGGTTTCGGGCGCGGGCGCATCCAGATTACGTTTGCGCACCATCACCCAGCGGGCATATTCCAACACCGGTTCATCATGTTGGTTCAATCCAGTTGTGCGCACATAAACCACACCGGTCTTGCCGTTTGAATTTTGTTTCAAACCAATCACTTCGGACTGGCTGCGCAGGGTATCGCCGGGCCAGACAGGGGCCAGCCAGCGGCCCTGCGCATAGCCAAGGTTGGCCACCGCGTTCAGGGATACATCCGGCACGGTTTTGCCAAAGACGATATGAAAGGCGATCAGATCATCCAGCGGGCTGAACGGCAGGCCACAGGTCTGGGCAAACTGGTCTGAGGAATAGAGCGCATGCCGCGCCGGGTAGAGCATATGATAAAGTGCGCGCTCGCCCATTTTAACGGTGCGCGGCACCGCATGATGCAGGGTTTCGCCAACAGTATAGTCTTCGAAAAAGCGACCTGAATTTGTCTTGGCCATCAATGCGCCCCCAGTTTGGTGTCAGGCGTATAGGTGCCTTCGACCTCTTTCACGACCGACTGGCCACAGCGCATGACGCCGGCCTTGTGGTCCCATGTCTGGGTTGGCGAGCCGTAAAGCTCCCATCCCTTGTTCAATGCCTCTGTAACCTTGTGGCAAAAGGCGGATGTGTCTTCTTCCGACAGGAAGCGGTAGAGTTTCATTGTGGTTTCCTTAGGAGGGGAACGGCGAAACGCCGAGCCAGAAGTGGAGGGCGGTGATGAGGACGAACATCACGAGGCTGATGACCGCGAGGCGGATATAGGTGGCGCGGCCTGCGGGTGCGGGCGCTGTCCATGCCGGTTCGGCGCGGTTGATCAGGATCACGCTGCCCACGGCCCATGCCAGCAGGCCACCAAACAGGATAATCGAGGCAAGATCACCGTTCACCAGCAGATGGGCCGCGGCCCAGATCTTGACCGCCAGTAGCTGCGGGTGGCGTGTTTTATAGGCGGGCCATGCTTTGGCGCCTTTCGCGGCAGAGGATCCATAGACCCAAAGCGCCAGCACCATCATCAGATTGTTAATATGTGTGAGGAACAGGGGCGGCTGCCATACAGGAACAAAGGCGGCCATCCGATAACCGATGATCATCAGCGCCAATGCTGCCAGGATAAGCACGGCAATAATCCCTTTGCCGGGCATGCCCAGGGCGCTGCGGGCGTCGGGTTTCAGACGTTTGAACCAATGTGCGCCGATCCATAGGATCAGGCCGATGATCAATAATAACATGTATTCACTCCGCGTTCAGGGCTGCAATCGCCTCCAGCTTTGCCAGAGTTTCCCGTGCGGTGGCAACATGCAGGTTCTCCACGATCTTGCCATCCACCACTGCAACCCCTTGGCCCGCAGCTTCGGTTTCGTCAAAGGCGGCAATCTGGCGGCGGGCCAGATCGACCTCTTCTTCTGAGGGAGAGAAAGCGGCATTGGCCACTTCCAGCTGTGCGGGATGGATCAGAGTTTTACCGTCAAACCCCATGTCGCGGCCCTGATCACATTCGACCTTAAGACCGTCATCATCTTTGAAGGCGTTATAGACACCATCAATGATCGCACATTCATGCGCCTTGGCTGCCAGCAGACACAGGCCAAGCCCCGCCATCATCGGCAAGCGGTCGGCGCGGAACCGGGTTTGCAGGTCCTTGGCCAAATCATTGGTGCCCATCACCATGGCCTGCAACTGTCCATGCGCTGCAATCGCCGCAGCGTTCAGCATCGCGCCGGGGGTTTCCATCATCGCCCAGAGCGGGATATCGCCAACAATCTTGGCCAGTGCATCCAGATCTGCCGGGCTGCCAACCTTGGGCAAAAGAATCGCATCCGCACCCATTTTTGCCGCCGCAGCCGCATCTTCGGCCCCCCAAGGGGTATCAAGCCCGTTGATGCGGATCACCTTTAGCCGGTTGCCATAGCCACCGGTCGTGAGCGCGGCAGCCAATGTGGCGCGCGCGGCGGGCTTTTCCTCAGGGGTGACTGCATCTTCCAGATCAAAGATGATCGCATCACAGGCAAGGCTTCGGGCCTTTTCGAGGGCGCGGTCCTTGGAGCCGGGTATATAGAGGACAGAGCGTAGCGGGCGGGTGATTTTGGACATGGGTGAACTCCGGTTGGGTCATAATGTTGCGCGCAAGGGGCCATTTTTTTCGGAATAGTTCAACCGAAATCGCGCCGCAATGCAGCAATGATCAAAATTTGCGCATCTTTTTCGTGCTGCGGGACGTTGCATTAACCAATGCTTCAACCCTCCACAGCAAGGTGACAGCCATCGCACCCATTGGGGAGAGCCGTTCCGGCAAGACCGTCGGACATATGCGGCTAGGGGGCGCGGAGAGATCATAACCTGGGCCACCCTGGTCCCGCCGGAAAAATCCGGAGTTGGTCCGAGGACCTTTGGGTGCGGCCTTTCGAATGAAGGCACATAGGATGAATAGAATTGGGAAACTACTCAAGCTGGGCGGATTGACGATTGCGGCAGCCCTGTATCTGGCAACCACAACGGATGTGGCCGCGCAGAACGGTCGCAATTGCGCACCACGTGACGCGGTCATGAACCGGTTGGCAGAAGGCTACGGCGAGACGCGGCAATCGGTTGGTCTGGGGTCCAACAATGCCATGGTGGAGGTATATGCCTCTCAGGAGACGGGCAGCTGGACGATCACCGTAACCTCGCCCGGGGGGCTGACCTGTCTGGTGGCATCGGGGCAATCTTTTGAAACAGTAGCTGACGTTCTGCCTGCCAATGGCAATGACGCCTAGGCGACGCCGCTAACGCGAGCCTATCAGGGTGAGAGTTTTCAGGGCAAATAACATCGATCAGGCGGGCCAATGTGCCCGCCTTTTTGCAACCTCAGGTCAGCCCGTCCCAGATCAGCTTGCCCCCTGTCAGCAGCAACAAAACATATGTCGCCCCAAAAAACAGGCGTTCCGGGACCAGAACATGCGCCCGCACCCCTAGCCATGTGCCCAAAAGGGCAAAGGGTGCCAGCAGCAGATTGGCCAGAAATGTCTGGGCTGTGAACATGCCAAGCACCGCATAAGGAATGAATTTGACGATATTCAACGCCCAGAAAACCACCACTGTTGTCGCTTGAAATTGCGTCTTGTTCAGGCCGCGGCTGAGCAGAAAGAAAGCCGCCGGTGGTCCACCTGCATGGCTGATAAATGTGGTGAACCCTGTGATGGCACCAAACAACAGGCCGGCCCCATCCGGCATCCGCGATTTTGCCAACCGCACCACACCCGTCGCAAGCGCCAGCTGCCATAGGACAAATGCCACGGACACCACACCAATCAGCAGTCGCAGCAGATCAGCAGAGGCCACACGGTAGAGCAGGATTCCGGCCAGAATGCCCGGCAACCCGCCGAGGATCAGCAATCTGGCATCCTGCGCATGCCACTTGCCCCAGTACGGTTTTAAAGAGCTAACGTCGATCAGCATCAGCAAGGGCAACATGATTCCCAAGGCCAGCTCGGGGGGAACCACCAACGCAAGGACTGATGCCGCTGCAAAAGCGGCCCCCGACCCAAAGCCCGCCTTGGAAACACCTGCAAAAATCACAGCCGGGCCAGCGACGCAGAAGAAGAATAAATCAAGCTCTAACATGTCATAGATTATAGGGTGATATGTCATAGTTTATAGATGCTTATGTCAAATATTAAACCATACACATTTTGTTGAAAATTCTTGGAACGAATTCCACGACGCCGCGTTGTTAGGGCAGACGGATGATAATCATCCAGGATAAAATGGAGTACCAGTTATGAAACGCTTTCTGAGCACAACAGCAGCCCTTTTGGCCTTTTCCACCCCAGCATTTGCCGACGCACATGCCGCCAATTTCGGCACGGTACAATTCGAGCAGGGCGACTTCTTTGCATCCGATTTGATCGGCATGCGCATCTACAACAGCGAGACCCAAATCGAAGATGGTTTCATGATCAACGATGGCGGCGAAACGGAATGGGACGACATCGGCGAGATCAACGACATCATCGTCAGTAAAGACGGTGAAATCCGTGCAGTTGTCCTTGGCGTTGGTGGTTTCCTGGGACTTGGCGAACGTGATGTGACCGTCTCTATGGACGCCATCAAGGTCGTACAGGAAAAAGACGACGCTGATGACCGTTTTCTGGTTGTGACAACATCCAAGGAAGTGTTGGAGAACGCCCCGGTTTTCGAAGCAGACATGGATGATGAGAAAGCCATGGCGGAGAAAAACATGGACGAAGCAAAGGTTGCCACAGATCCAGAGATGCACGGTGATCTTGCGCTGGTCCGTCCGGTGATGGAGCGTGAAGGGTATGCAGAGATCGAAGCGGTGGAAGTTGAACAGCTGACCGCCGACAAACTGCAGGGCGCATATGTTTATGGTGCCAACGACGAAACCGTCGGTGAAATCGGCGAATTGTTGCTGAACGACGATGGCAAAATCTCTGAGGCCGTGATCAACGTCGGTGGCTTCCTTGGTCTTGGCGAAAAGCCGGTTGCCGTAAGCTTTGAGAAAATCCAGATCCTGAAAGGTGTTGATGGCGACGAGTATCGTTTCTACATCGACAGCACAGAGGAAAAACTGGAAGCGCTGCCTGAATATCAAGGATAAGCGTCAAAATTTTGATAGTTACTGTCAAAGGCCACCGGTTTCGGTGGCCTTTGGTGTTTCGAGAGCGGATCAAATCCGGTAAACTCTCTGCAGTCCTACACGGTAGGAAAACCACGCAACTTGCAGGCTGCTGCGCATTTCGTTATCTCGGCGGCAAATTAACCCTCACGGAGACTTATCATGGCCAGAGCCAAAATCGCGCTAATCGGCGCCGGGCAAATCGGTGGCACGCTTGCGCATCTTGCAGCCATCAAGGAACTGGGCGACGTGGTGATGTTCGACATCGCCGACGGTGTGCCACAGGGCAAGGCCCTGGACATCGCCGAATCGGGCCCATCTGCCAAGTTTGATGCCAACATGTCGGGCACACAGGATTACGCGGATATCGCCGGTGCAGATGTTTGCATCGTGACCGCTGGTGTTGCTCGTAAACCGGGGATGAGCCGCGACGACCTGCTGGGCATCAACCTGAAAGTGATGAAATCTGTTGGTGAAGGCATCGCAGCCCATGCGCCAAACGCATTTGTGATCTGCATCACCAACCCGCTGGACGCGATGGTCTGGGCGCTGCGCGAATTCTCCGGTCTGCCACATGAAAAAGTCTGCGGCATGGCGGGTGTTCTGGATTCCGCGCGTTTCCGCCACTTCCTTGCGGATGAATTCAAAGTGTCGATGAAAGACGTTACCGCATTTGTTCTGGGTGGCCATGGTGACACGATGGTGCCGCTGGTGCGTTATTCCACGGTTGCGGGTATCCCATTGCCGGATCTGGTGAAAATGGGTTGGACAAGCCAGGAAAAACTGGACGCGATCGTGCAGCGCACCCGTGATGGCGGTGCCGAGATTGTTGGCCTGCTGAAAACCGGTTCCGCGTTTTATGCACCTGCAACATCCGCAATCGAAATGGCGGAAAGCTATTTGAAAGATCAAAAGCGCGTCCTGCCTTGTGCGGCCTATGTGGATGGTGCCTATGGTCTGGACGGTTTCTATGTTGGTGTGCCGACGGTGATTGGCGCTGGCGGTGTTGAGCGTGTGGTCGAGATTGAAATGAACAAGGACGAGCAGTCCATGTTCGACAATTCTGTCAACGCGGTCAAAGGCTTGGTTGACGCTTGCAAAGGCATCGACGACAGCCTGAGCTAAACAATAGTCAGATGTATGACTGCCAAACGCGTCCCATCGGGGCGCGTTTTTCTTTTGGCGGGGCGCTGTGAACGGTCGCCCCCGTCACCCGCTCGCGGAAAAGAGAGGTGCGCGGGCTGGCGAGCTGACCTAAGCTTACGCCATGCCTCTGCTGTTGTTCCTGTTTCTGGCCATGATGCCTGCGCCCGTGCTTGCTTGCGGGCTGGCATTGGTGCTGGCTGTGGATGTGTCGGGCTCGGTTGACCAACAGGAATACCGTATCCAGATGGATGGGTTGGCCGCCGCCCTGCGTGATGGCATTGTGGTGGACGCCTTGATTGACCAACAGGCACAGATCAGTCTGATCCAGTGGTCAGGCGCATCACGTCAGGAACAATCGGTGCCCTGGACACCGGTGAAAACCGTGGATGACGTGTACCGTTTGGCGGATGTGATCGAGGCGGTGCCGCGCCCGTGGCGCAATTACTCGACGGCGATTGGTGAGGCTTTGGCGCTGGCGCTTGCCAGTTTCGAGACGCTGGATACCAAAATGCAATGTGACCGCAGGGTCATCGATGTTTCCGGTGATGGGCGATCAAACGAAGGTCCGCCGCCGCAAGACATGCGCCTAGCCCTGCGCCGGGCCGCGATCACCGTCAACGCCTTGGCGATTGAAGAGGAGGGGGGCGATTTGACCGCCTATTTCTTTGAAAACCTGATCGAAGGTGAAGGGGCCTTTGTCGTCAGCGCCAATGGGTTCATGGACTACCCGGCGCAAATTCGGCGCAAGCTGCAACGTGAAACCACGAAACAACTGAGTCGGTTGGTCCATCCCGATAAATGTGATCACACTTCTTTCGGCTGTGATCACAAACGTGGTTCCCAACGGATATTGCCCTGATTTTGCGCAGAATTGTCAGCGAAACACCGGGCCAAATGCATCGACCCCCGTGACACTGCTGCAAAAACCGCTATGAGTTATTGCAATGAATGAAAATATACAGCCACTCTTTCTGTAGCCACCTTAAAGGACCTGTGCCATGGCCGATGTAAACCGGGGCAATCGTCCCCTGTCGCCACATCTGACGATTTACCGTCCGCAACTTACTTCGATGACCTCGATCCTGACGCGGATCACGGGCAACGCGATGCTGGTCGCCGCCCTGATGATCGTTTGGTGGTTTCTGGCCGCAGCCAGTTCACCCGAATATTTCGCAATCGCAAACGGCTTTGTGACCAGCTGGTTTGGCGATCTGGTGATGTTCTTTTCACTGCTGGGCCTGTGGTATCACACGTTGGCCGGGATCCGGCACCTGATCTGGGACAACGGTCATGCGATGGATATCCCAACAGCGGAAAAGCTGGGCTGGGCCTGTCTTGGTGGATCGGTCATCTTGACCATCCTCACCGCATTGATCGTGTAAGGGAGCATTCACATGGCATATTTGACAGATCGTAAACGCGCCCAGGGGCTTGGTTCTGCAAAGACCGGCACCGCACATTTCTGGTCGATGAAGGTCAGCGCGGTGGCATTGCTGATCCTGATCCCGCTGTTCGTCTTTACCTTTGGCGCGGCCCTTGGCGGCACCTATGAGGAAATCATCGCCTATTACAGCCGCCCGGCACCCGCGATCATCGCGGCGCTGACGCTGGCTGTTGGATTCAAGCATTTCAACGACGGTGCGCAGACCATGATCGAAGACTATGTGCATGGGACCGCACAGAAAGTCGCGCTTATTCTGATGACCTGCCTCAGTTACGGCGCAGCGGCGGTTGGCATCTTCGCCATTGCCCGACTGGCATTGTAATTCTGGCGCACTGACCAACTATTTCCCGAAGGAAGACCGATATGGCCGCATATGAGTATGAAACCCACGAATATGACGTGGTTGTTGTGGGCGCTGGCGGGGCTGGCCTGCGCGCAACATTGGGGATGGCAGAGCAGGGGTTGCGTACCGCCTGTGTGTCCAAAGTATTCCCGACCCGCTCTCACACTGTTGCGGCACAGGGTGGCATCGCCGCCTCGCTGTCCAACATGGGCCCCGATAACTGGCAGTGGCATATGTATGACACGGTCAAAGGGTCGGACTGGTTGGGTGACACGGATGCGATGGAGTATCTGGCGCGCGAGGCCCCCAAGGCAGTTTACGAGCTTGAGCATTACGGCGTGCCATTTTCGCGCACCGAGGAGGGCAAGATTTACCAGCGCCCCTTTGGTGGTCACACCACCGAATTTGGCGAAGGCCCGCCGGTGCAGCGCACCTGTGCCGCGGCGGATCGCACCGGTCACGCCATTCTGCACACGCTTTACGGCCAGTCGTTGAAGAACAACGCGGAATTCTACATCGAATATTTCGCCATTGATCTGATCATGTCCGACGATGGCGTCTGTCAGGGCGTTCTGTGCTGGAAACTGGATGACGGCACCATGCACCTGTTCAGCGCCAAGATGGTTGTGCTGGCCACGGGCGGCTATGGTCGCGCTTATTTCTCGGCCACTTCTGCGCATACCTGCACCGGCGACGGCGGTGGCATGACCGCACGGGCGGGGCTGCCATTGCAGGATATGGAATTTGTGCAATTCCACCCTACCGGGATTTACGGTGCCGGTTGCCTGATCACCGAAGGGGCACGGGGCGAGGGCGGGTACCTGACCAACTCCGAAGGTGAGAGGTTCATGGAGCGCTATGCGCCGACATATAAGGATCTGGCGTCACGTGATGTGGTAAGCCGCTGTATGACAATGGAAATCCGCGAAGGGCGCGGTGTGGGCGAGAACAAGGACCACATCCACTTGCACCTGAATCACTTGCCGCCGGAAACACTTGACCTGCGCCTGCCGGGCATTTCGGAAAGCGCGCGCATCTTTGCGGGTGTCGACCTGACCAAGGAACCAATTCCTGTACTGCCGACTGTTCACTACAACATGGGCGGCATCCCAACCAACTATTGGGGAGAAGTTCTGGCCCCGACGGATGATGACCCGGACAAGGTGTCACCGGGCCTGATGGCCGTGGGCGAGGCCGGTTGTGCCTCTGTACATGGGGCGAACCGTCTGGGCTCCAACAGCTTGATCGACCTTGTGGTCTTTGGCCGTGCCGCTGCGATCCGCGCGGCGGAAATCGTCGACCCGAAAACCGCGGTGCCAACGCCGAACAAAGCCTCGGTTGAGGCGGCGTTTGATCGGTTTGACGGGCTGCGCTACGCCAAGGGTCAGATCCCGACAGCAGACCTGCGCCTTGAGATGCAGAAAACCATGCAGGCCGACGCCGCCGTTTTCCGTACCGACAAGACCTTGGCGGAAGGTGAAGAAAAGATGAAAGGCGTCGCCGCCAAGCTGAACGATCTGCATGTCACGGACAAATCGTTGGTCTGGAACTCTGATCTGATGGAAACGCTTGAGCTGACCAATCTGATGCCCAACGCAACGGCGACAATCACCGCCGCTGCTGCACGTAAGGAAAGCCGTGGGGCGCATGCCCATGAGGATTACCCGGATCGCGACGATAAGAACTGGCGCAAGCATTCCCTGACGTGGTTCGACGGCAATGATGCGACACTTGGCTATCGCGGTGTACAGCTCAAGCCATTGACGCAGGAAAAAGAGGGCGGGATCGACCTGAAAAAGATCGCGCCAAAAGCGAGGGTCTATTGATGGGGATTTTGTTGAAAACACAGACGCTGGCGGCTGTTGTCGCACTGGCTTCGGCTTTGCCAATGGCGGTGCAGGCCGACGGTCATAGCGACGCTTATGTCGGAGCCAAAGGCTATGTTGGCGAAGTGGCGGTGCGCCCGACAAAGCAATATTACCCAAAGGATCGCAGCAACGGCAGCCAACCCAAGCGGGTGCGCAGCACCGTGCGGTATACCGTGCCCGGCTGCCCGCCAAAGTTCAACGGCATGTACCGTGGCACGCTTTACTGTGTCGACGGCAGACCAATCGACTGATGGTTGTGCAGTGACATGAGGGCATTTGCAGCCATAGTGTTGTTGTTTCTGACCGCCTGTGCCCCTGTGCAGCAGGCGGTGGATACAACTGCGCGGCAGGGGGCCAAAGGGGTGGTGACCGAAACCCTTGCGACCCGCTTTCCTCAGGTCCCCAAGGAATTGATCACACCGTTTACCGATTGCATCATCGACAATTCCTCTGCCTTGGAAATTCGCGATTTTGCCAAAGCGGCGGTGCTGGGCGTAGATGACCAGACGGTTGCAACGGTGCGCACGGTCTTGTCACGCCCTGAAACGGTGCAATGCCTACAAACCTCCGCACTCAGCAGCGGTATCATTTGATCATGAGCACAAAGCACAATCCCACCCCCAACCCGACAGAGGCGGCCCTGCTGTCAGAGCGGTTGCGTTCTGTATTCCGCGCGGCGGACCGCCCCACCCGTCGAAAACTGGTGCCGATCCTGCCGCCCGAGGAAATCGAATTTGCCGGTATGCGCATGTATGTGGATCCGCGCGACAATTTCACCGACAGGATGATCTGGCGTGACGGCCACCCGCCAGAGGTGAAATCGTTGATGGCACTGACCGAAGTTGTCGAAGGGCGAAACGCCTTCGTGCTGGATATCGGTGCGAACTCCGGGGCTTATACCATCCCACTGGCCTTTGCCGCAGGGCCGGACAGCCGTGTCATCGCCTTTGAACCTAACCCCACGATGATTGGCCGATTGGGCCATAATGTGCGGTTGAACAACCTCGGCACGGTTGTGCGGATTGAAGGTTGTGCGCTGGGCAGTGAGGACGGCGAGGCAATGCTGAACTTTCGCGAACGCAACTTTGGGCAGGCATCGCTGATGCCGATCAAGGCGGGGCAGGATGGGGCGACATTGGTGCCGGTGCGCCCCTTGCTGGATTTCATCCATGGCGCGGAAAACTATGATGTTTCGGTGCTGAAGATTGATGTTGAAGGTGCAGAGGTGGCGGCGCTTGGTCCGCTTCTGGACGCGGCCGGATGGTTGCCGGATGTGATGCTTGTTGAGACGGCCCATGCGGATGAATGGGATGTTGATCTGGTGGCGCAGATCAAGGGGCTTGGCTTTGAAGCCACCCTTCAAGCCGAACAGAATACGCTGTTTGTCCGCAAGGACGCGGCCTGAATAATCGCTGCCGCAGGTGGCAAAACGAATGAAACGGGCAAGCCTGCCCAGAAAGATGGAGACGCGACATGGTTCAGCTGACACTCCCCAAGAACTCGCGGATGACAAGTGGCAAGACTTGGCCCAAACCGTCCGGCGCGACGAATGTCAGGGAATTCCACATCTATCGTTGGAACCCTGATGACGGCAAAAACCCGGCGGTTGATACATATTTCGTCGATATGGACACCTGCGGCCCGATGATTTTGGACGCGCTGATCAAGATCAAGAACGAAATCGATCCAACTCTGACCTTCCGTCGTTCCTGCCGCGAGGGGATTTGCGGATCCTGTGCTATGAATATTGACGGCATCAACACGCTGGCCTGTACTTATGGCGTTGAAGAAGTGAAAGGCGCGGTCAAGATTTACCCACTGCCGCATATGCCAGTGGTCAAGGATTTGATCCCCGACCTGACACATTTCTACGCTCAGCACGCCAGCATCCAGCCGTGGCTTGAAACCGAAACACCCGCACCTGTGAAAGAATGGAAGCAGTCGGTGGATGACCGCGCCAAGCTGGACGGTCTTTACGAATGTATCATGTGTGCCTGCTGTTCGACATCCTGCCCCAGCTACTGGTGGAACGGTGACCGCTACCTTGGACCAGCGGCATTGCTGCACGCCTATCGCTGGATCATTGACAGCCGGGATGAGGCAACAGGCGAGCGGCTGGACGAGCTTGAGGATCCGTTCAAGCTGTACCGATGCCACACGATCATGAACTGCGCCAAGACGTGTCCAAAGGGGTTGAACCCGGCATTGGCCATTTCCAAGATCAAGAAACTGATGGTTGAACGCACCGTTTGACCTGACCACACCAAAGGGTCCGGCAGCCTCGCAGTTGTGCGGTGATTGCCGGAACCGCCAGTAAGGCTGCCGGTGCTTTTCCTTCCATTCCTGATAATTGTCGTAATTGCGGTGGCGATATACGCCAACCGTAACAAGGACCGCCGCCGCTGTCGGTGGCGCCAGACCACGCGCGAAAGCTCCGGTGGCTTGATCCGTTACAACTGTATCACCTGTGGTCAGGAAACCGCCTGCAGTGATGGGGTGCCCCGTCAGTGTTTGGCCCGGTCCGGCAAACCCGAGGCGTGACACCGCGTCTTTCTCGACAAGCGGCGCGGATCGGCACTATCCTCGACCAAAGCGGGGAGAGCGCATGGATAATACTCAAACGGACGTCATCATTGTAGGCGCAGGCCTTGCCGGCATGGTTGCGGCCCACGAGGCCATCCTGCGCGGGCGCAGCGTTCTGATGCTGGATCAGGAAGCGCCGCAATCCCTTGGCGGACAAGCGTTTTGGTCTTTGGGCGGTTTGTTCATGGTCGACACCCCCGAACAACGGCGCATGGGGATCAAGGACAGCCCTGAACTGGCCTTGAATGACTGGATGGGGTCGGCGCAGTTTGACCGTCCTGAAGATGCCAATCCGCGCCTTTATGCCGAACGCTTTGTTGAATGGGCGGCAGGCCCGATGCGTCAATGGTGTTTTGATTTGGGGATGCGCTGGTTTCCCGTTGTCGGCTGGGCCGAACGGGGCGGGGCGCAGGCGCATGGGCACGGCAATTCGGTGCCACGGTTTCACATCACATGGGGCACCGGCACCGGGGTTGTTGCCCCTTTTGCCAAACGGATGACCGAATATGCCGCCGCCGGAAAGCTGAAACTGGCCTTTCGCCATCGGGTCACAGGATTGATCACTACAGATGGTGCCGTGACGGGTGTGCGCGGTGACGTATTGGAAAACTCAACAGAGGCCCGGGGGCAAAGCACCTCGCGCGAGGTAACAGGCAGTTTTGAACATCACGCTGATGCCGTGGTTCTGACCTCCGGCGGCATTGGCGGTGATCATGCGCTTGTCCGCAAACACTGGCCAGAGGCCCGACTGGGCAAACCGCCCAAGGTCATGGTGGCCGGTGTGCCCGATTACGTGGACGGCAAGATGCATGGCATTGCCAAAGCGGCGGGTGCGGGGCTGATCAACGAAGACCGCATGTGGCATTATTGCGAAGGGGTGCAAAACTGGAACCCGATCTGGCCGAACCACGGCATCCGCATCCTGCCCGGTCCGTCCTCGATGTGGTTTGACGCCAAGGGCCAGCGTATGGAAGCCCCGTTCCTGCCGGGCTTTGATACTTTGGGCACGCTTAAACGCATCCTGCAGGCGGGCGAGCATTCCTGGTTCATTCTGACGCAAAAGATCATTGAAAAGGAATTTGCCCTGTCCGGGTCAGAACAAAACCCCGATCTGACCGATGGCGGCTGGATGGACGTGCTAAAGGCGCGGGTTGGTGCCGGGGCGACACCGGCCGTAGAGGCCTTCAAAAACAAAGGCGCGGATTTTGTTGTTGCTGATGATCTGGAGACCCTTGTCGCGGGGATGAACCGGCTGACACCGGATCACCCGCTTGAGTTGGAAGGGTTGCGGCGACAGATTGCCAGCCGCGATGCGCAGCTGGCCAACCCGTTCAGTAAAGACGCCCAGATCGCCGCCATTCGCGGGGCCCGTGCGTACCGTGGGGACAAGCTGATCCGCACGGCCAAGCCGCATGCGATCCTTGAGGGTGAAAATGGTCCGCTGATTGCCGTGCGTCTGAACATCCTGACGCGCAAATCCCTTGGCGGGCTACATACGGATATCGAGGGCCGTGTTTTAACGCCTGACGGGACAGTGATGCCCGGGCTTTATGCTGCGGGAGAGGTCTGTGGCTTCGGTGGTGGCGGGTATCACGGGTATAACGCGCTGGAAGGCACATTTTTGGGCGGCTGCCTGTTCTCGGGCCGCATTGCAGGACAAAACGCATGACAGAAAACACCCCGTCAGACGCCGAAGCACGCCGCGCTATCCAGCCGGTGATCTGCTATCCGGTAGAGACATTGCCACAGCCCGACATGGCGCTTTATGCCCAAGCCCGCGCCGAATTACGCAAAACGGATGAGGTGCTGGTGCCGCCACGGGATGCAAGTACTTTCACCGTACCTGCGGGCCATTTCTTTCGGATATTCTCTGTTGAGGGGGCGCAGGTGGGTGACTTAAACTTGTGGAACGCCAAGGATCTAAGCGAAAAGTTCTATTCCGGCAAAACCCGTGCGCTGCATGGCACCCATATCACCACGGGCCAGCAGATGTGGTCGAGCTTCCCGCATCTGCGTCCCATGGCCACGATTACCCGTGATACGCTGGATTGGTATGGCATCGACGCATTTGGCGGCTCTGTGCATGATGTGATCGGCACCCGCTGTGATCCCTATACGCATCATTTGTTGAAAGGCGGACAATATCACCATTGCTGTCATTCCAATTTGACCCGCGCCTTGGCGGCACATCTGGATGTGCCATTGGCAGAAGCGGAGCCACATGTGCACGATGTGTTAAATGTCTTTATGTGCACAGGCTTTACTCGCGATACCGGCCAATACTTTATGAAAGCCAGCCCCGTGCGCCCGGGTGATTATCTTGAGTTCTTTGCTGAGATTGATTTGCTGGGCGCGCTTAGCGCCTGTCCCGGTGGGGATTGCTCGGCAGAGCATTCATCGGATGTGGCCCGCTGTTACCCGCTGCTGGTTGAGGTATTTGCCCCGGAATTGGACGTCTTAAAAGCCCGCGCAGACAATCATGTGAATGGCTATGATCGCACGCACGGGCTTTGAATCTCAGGAAAAAGCAGCCTCAAGCGCGATTTCAACCATATCGCCAAAGGTCTTTTCGCGATCCTCTGACGGCAGCGCCTCGCCGGTTTGCAAATGGTCCGATACTGTAAGCACCGCCAATGCGCGCCGGCCATAGCGAGCCGCCAGCGTATAAAGCTCTGCCGCTTCCATTTCGACGCCCAGAATACCGTGGCGCACCATCTGTTCGTCCAGATCTTTGCGTTCGGCGTAAAATACATCCGATGAATAGATGCCGCCGACATGGGTTTTAGTGCCCCGCGCCTCAGCAGCTGCAACAGCTGCGCGCAATAGCGACCAATCCGCCGTGGGCGCGAAGTTAAGTTCGCGGAAAATACCAGAGGAGGGTGAGGTGATTGTGCTGGCTGTCATGGCGACAATGACATCGCGAATGCCCACATGGGGCTGCATCCCACCGCAGGACCCGATGCGAATAAGCGTCTGCACATCGTATTCGCTGATCAATTCATTGGCGTAAATCGACAGCGAAGGCATGCCCATACCGGAGCCTTGAATGGTCACAGGATTGCCGTTCCATGTGCCGGTGAACCCCAGCATTCCACGCACTTCATTCACCAGTTTGGCGTCTTTCAGAAACGTCTCGGCGGCCCATTTTGCGCGATAGGGATCGCCGGGCATCAGAACGGTCTGGGCAATTTCGCCGGGGGCGGCACCGATATGGACGGTCATTGGAAGCTCCTAATTTGTTTGCCAACTAAGTGCATTTGTACGCGGCGGCATCAACAAAAAATGCGATGCGACCCGCAATACGTGCGCAGCGCGATGGTAATGCGCGCAATAGGTTGAGTGATTTTTCAAGGAAAAGGTATGATACGAATCAATACCTTGCGAGAAAAACGCCGAATTGGCCCCTTACCGAAAACAACCACCGGTAAGGTTCCAATATCGAGCAGGTTTATCTCAGATTTTCAGGGTCTCTGGTGAAACCCCATTTGCCATGGCTTCACGATACCAATTGGGCTGGCGTCCCTTGCCGGTCCAGGTCTGGCCTTTATCCGCCGGATTGGCATACATCGGTTTTGATTTAACCTTTTTTTTCGGGGCTTTGCCTTTAGTTGCTTTGCGTGCCTTGGGTGCGTCGCTGGACAATTGATCAAGCGAGAAACCAAATTCAGCAGCGGCCTTTTCGGCGGCTTTTAAGGCCTCGCGTTGGTCGCGGGCCCTTGCGGTCTTTAATGCCTTCTGCACATCTTTAAGATGTTTCTCCAGCTCTTTACGGGTCATTGATTTAAGTTCGATATGCACAGGTAAACCCCTTTTTTCACAACTTATGTGAAAAGGAGTTAACCAATTCATAAACAAAGAAAAGAGAGGATTTGTGTCAATTTATTCCGCGGCGACGGCCGTAGGGTCGGCCAGGGTGATGATATCCTGCATGATCATGTTCAATTCAAAGTCCTTTGGCGTATAGACCCGCGCGACTCCCATTGAGATCAACCGCGCTGCATCGTCGTCAGGAATGATGCCGCCGACGATAACCGGAATATGACCCAACCCCGCGCTGCGCATCTGGGTAATTAGATCTTCCACCAAAGGGATATGAGAGCCGGATAAGATTGACAGCCCGACAACATGCGCCGCGTCCTCACGGGCCGCCTTAATGATTTCCGAAGGGGTCAGGCGAATACCCTCATAGGCGATGTCCATGCCGCAATCACGCGCGCGCACAGCAATCTGTTCGGCGCCGTTTGAATGACCATCAAGTCCTGGTTTGCCGACAAGGAATTTCAAACGACGACCCAACTTGTCGCTCACCGCATCTACCGCAGCGCGTAGATCGTCCAGACCTTCGGTCTTGTTGGATTGTCCTTTTGCGACACCCGTTGGCCCACGGTATTCACCATGCACAGCCCGCATTTGTGCCGCCCACTCGCCAGTGGTCACGCCCGCCTTGGCAGCGGCCACAGAGGCGGGCATCACATTGCGCCCTTCCGCAGCAGCGGCGCGCAGGTCCGCAAGGGCGGCGTTGACCTCTCCCTCGTTGCGTTCAGCGCGCCACGCGTTGAGACGGCCAATCTGCTCCGCTTCGACTGCCGGGTCGACAACCATGATGCCGCCATCGCCTGTCATCAACGGGGAGGGTTCCCCTTGCTGCCATTTATTCACACCGACAACCACGGTTTCACCCGCTTCGATACGGCCCAGACGGTCGGAATTACTTTCGACCAGACGGCCCTTCATATAGTCAATGGCATCAATTGCGCCGCCCATGCCATCCAGTAATGCCAATTCGGCACGCGCCCCGGCTTTTAATTCCTCGACCTTTTTATCAACCGCCGGATTGCCATCAAACAGGTCATCAAATTCCAGCAAGTCGGTTTCATACGCCAGAATTTGCTGCATCCGCATAGACCATTGCTGATCCCATGGACGCGGCAGTCCAAGCGCCTCGTTCCATGCGGGCAATTGCACGGCGCGGGCGCGGGCTTTCTTCGACAGGGTCACGGCCAGCATCTCGATCAGAATACGGTAGACGTTGTTTTCTGGCTGTTGCTCGGTCAGGCCCAGCGAATTGACCTGCACCCCATAGCGGAATCGGCGGTATTTGCTGTCCTCAACACCGTAGCGTTCAAGGCAGATTTCATCCCACAAATCGACAAAGGCGCGCATTTTGCACATTTCGGTGACAAAACGGATACCGGCATTTACGAAAAATGAAATACGTCCCACCAATGCAGGAAAGTCCTTTTCATCTACGCGCGGACGTAATTGGTCCAGCACCGCAGTGGCCGTTGCCAAGGCGAAAGCCAATTCCTGCTCCGGCGTCGCACCGGCCTCTTGCAGGTGATAGGAACAGACATTCATCGGGTTCCATTTCGGCACATGCGTGTAACAATATTCGGCCACATCCGCGATCATTTTGAGCGAAGGGGCAGGCGGGCAAATATAGGTGCCGCGCGACAGGTATTCCTTGATCAGATCATTTTGCACGGTGCCATTGAGGGCGGAAATATCCGCACCCTGTTCCTCGGCCACAGCAATATAGAGGGCCAGCAACCAAGGTGCCGTGGCATTAATCGTCATGGAGGTATTCATCTGCTCCAGCGGGATATCGCGGAACAGCATGCGCATATCGCCCAGATGGCTGACCGGCACACCGACCTTACCGACTTCGCCGCGCGACAGGATGTGGTCGCTGTCATATCCGGTTTGTGTCGGCAAATCGAAAGCGACCGACAGACCGGTTTGCCCTTTCGCCAGATTGGATCGGTAAAGCGCATTTGACGCTTCTGCGGTGGAGTGGCCCGCGTAGGTGCGGATCAGCCATGGACGGTCTTTGGTTTGCGCGGACATGGGGTGCTCCCTGAATCGGTTGGGCAATAATCTTGCGTGTTTCGTTATGTACGGGACATTTTATGCCAATGTCAATTCGCTGCGTTGCGGCATGGTGCGATGATAATTGACGCAAGGCAAGCGGCGGCATAGGGGGCTGCAACACTGCCGTTCTTGGATGCTTTCATGGGACCGAAAGAGCTGATGTATGATATTCCTACGCCACTGATTGCCGGTGGCCTGTTGATTGCAATGCTGCTGGCCACCTGGTTGGGATATCACATTGGATTCCGCCGGCAAAACGTAGAAACCGAACCGACCCGCGCGCAATCGACGGCGGTTCAGGGGTCCCTGCTGGGCCTGTTGGCCTTGCTGCTGGGGTTCACCTTCTCGCTGTCCCTGTCGCGCCACGATGCGCGCTCAAGCTCAGTTGTGGCAGAGGCAAATGCGATTGGCACAGCCTGGTTGCGCCTGGAGTTTCTTGAAGGCGCGGCAAAAACTCAAGCCAAGGTCGGCCTGTTGAAATACACCCGGCTGCGCGTTGAAGCTGGGGATGTTTCGGCCGATCAGCACCGCAAGCGCGATGCCTTTACCGCCAATGCCGAGGAGACCTTTGCACAGATCTGGTCCATCGCGGCGGCCAATGCCCGTGATCCCGGCGGGCCGGCGGCGGTTTCCCTGACCAATGCGTTGAACGATATGATCGACGCGCTTGCCTCGCGCAATGCGGCTCTTGACCGGCATGTGCCAGAGGTTGTGCTGATCATGTTGTTTGTGACCTTTATCCTGTCCGGTGCGATGCTGGGGTTCTCATCGGGCGTGAATGGCACGAAACCGGCCACCCCGGTGTATCTGATGCTGACGCTGATTGTGCTTTTGGTCTTTCTCATCATCGATCTTGACCGGCCGCGCCGTGGCATCATCGCTGTTGATCGCAGTGCGATGTCCGATCTGCTGGCGTCGTTCAAGGCACCGGTGCAATAGGACAAAGCATTTGGGTGCTGCTGTCGAAGCCAAAAACGTATTTGAACGGACCAAGGTTTTCCTGACCAATCTCCCTGAACCCCTCGCGCTGGTACAATGCGCGGGCACGTGGATTGGTGTTGATCACATCCAGCCGGACAGCATTCAGCCCCTGTGTCGCGGCTTCTTGTTTGATCGCGTTCAGCAGGGCGGTGCCAAGCCCCATACCACGCGCCTGCGCCGAGACGCAGATGCCGTCCATCAGCAAGACACCTTCGACCAGATCCCTTTCGACCAGCGCCAGAAGTGGCGCACGCCAGCAGGTGGATAACCAGCCATAGGTTTCGGCGATGTCGCGCAGGGAGCCACCGATCAGCGCACCTTGCTGTGTCTTGAAACCCGCGACGCCAAGGATCTGCCCCTCTGTATCACGGGCGATCAAGGCGAAGTCTGGGTGCAGATGGGCGGCGATGAACTGCAGTGCCTTGTCTTCCGGCCCAAGGACATGGTGCAGCTTCTGGGTAAATGCCTCCCAGTAGAGCGCCGCAATCTGCGCACGCTCATGGTCTGAAAATCCTTTTGTGACGGTGAAATCCACTGGCTGCATCCTTTATCCGGCACTTCCTATATTGTTCTTGGCCTCTGACACTGCAAGGGTGCGCCCATGACACAGACCGTGCAACTTCCCCTGTGGCTTTTTGTGCTGATCATGCTCTTCGCAGCGGTCACGGCACTTAGCCATTTTCTGTTGCCCTCTGTGCGATGGTTCTTTCGGCGGCGGTTGGAAAAAGCGGTTAAGCGCCTGAACACGCGGCTGAAACGCCCCATCGAACCGTTCAAGCTGGCGCGGCGCTATGACATGATCCAGCGTTTGATCTATGATCCTGACGTCACCCGTGAGATTGTGAATTACGCACGGGAAAATGGCGTGCCGGAAAATGTCGCGTTTGAAAAGGCTCGTGATTATGCGCGCGAGATCGTGCCGAGTTTTTCTGCCTTCGCCTATTTCAGCTTTGCCATCCGGCTGACACGGCTACTTGCGAATTTTGTCTACCGGATTGAACGTTCAGATGTGAATGACCGCATTCTGAGCGGGATCCCCAAGGATGCCACGGTTGTCTTTGTGATGAACCACCGCAGCAATATGGATTACGTGCTGGTGACCTATCTGGCAGCACGCGATTCTGCGTTGTCTTACGCTGTGGGCGAATGGGCGCGGGTCTGGCCGCTTAGCTGGTTGATCAAATCGCTGGGGGCATATTTTATCCGGCGCCGTGCGCGCGGCGCGCTCTATCGCAAGGTTCTGGCGCGTTATGTGCAGATGGCAACCGCCGGCGGGGTCAATCAGGCGTTTTACCCGGAAGGCGGGCTGAGCCTGACCGGTAAGCTGCAAAAGCCCAAAATGGGGTTGATGTCCTATCTGGTGGAGGGGTTTGACCCGGAGGGCGGGCGCGATGTGGTGTTTGTGCCTGTGGCGATCAACTATGATCGGGTGCTGGAGGATATTGTTTTAATCGCCGCCCATGAACGCGGCGACCGGCGGTTCGGGGCGCGGATTTCTGTTGTTGTAGGCTTTGTACTGCGCAAGCTTTGGCAAAAGGTTACCTTTCAGGAAACCCGTTTCGGGACCGCCGCCGTGACCTTTGGCACGCCCCTGTCGCTGCGGGAGGCGGGGGCGCAGGTGCAGGTTGAAACACTGTCTCATGACTTGATGGGCCGGATTGCCGGCGTGATGCCGATCCTCGCTGTGCCAGCGGTCTGTCATGTGCTGCTGGGGGAACAGGGCATCGAGGACACCGCTCTGCGCAAGCAAGCAGCGGCATTGTTCGACGCTGTGCCCGAAGACTACCGTGTTGTAGATGCTGCTGACCGTCCGCTTGAGATTTCGCGGGCGATTGAAGGGTTGGTCAATCGCAAGCTGATCGAAGAACGTGATGGCGGCTGGCATGTGATCGAGGGCAAACAGGCGATCCTGCGCTTTTATGCCAATTCGATTGCCCACTATTTTCAGGCGAATGCTGCGAGCGCAAAGGAATTTTCTGCACCTGCTGGGTCATAAAGTTACAAAAGAGTGACTTCTGGTGTTGCATTGTTGCGCGGTGAATCTTATTCCATGGGGACACCAACGCGATTCTGCATCGCGGCAATTCAGACGATTTACCCATAGGAGGCCGCCCATGGCACTCGATTCAAACGTTGCGCAGTATGACGCACCTGAAAAGGACCTCTATGAGGTTGGTGAAATGCCCCCGATGGGTCATGTCCCGAAACAAATGTATGCGTGGACCATCCGTCGTGAGCGTCACGGGGAACCCAACACGGCGATGCTGCAAGAGGTTGTCGATGTGCCAGAGCTGGACAGCCACGACGTGCTGGTCCTCGTGATGGCAGCGGGCGTGAACTACAACGGGGTCTGGGCGTCATTGGGGGAGCCGATCAGCCCGTTTGACGGTCACAAACAGCCATTCCATATTGCAGGCTCCGATGCGTCTGGCATCGTTTGGGCCGTTGGTGACAAGGTCAAACGCTGGAAAGTCGGTGATGAGGTTGTCATTCACTGTAACCAGGATGATGGCGACGACGAGGAATGCAACGGTGGCGATCCAATGTATTCACCGTCACAGCGCATCTGGGGGTATGAAACACCGGATGGGTCTTTTGCCCAGTTCACCAATGTGCAGGCGCAGCAGTTGATGCCACGCCCCAAGCACCTGACGTGGGAAGAGGCGGCCTGTTACACGCTGACCCTCGCAACCGCTTACCGGATGTTGTTCGGCCACGAGCCGCACGACCTGAAGCCGGGCCAGAACGTTCTGGTCTGGGGCGCGTCGGGCGGTCTGGGATCTTATGCGATCCAGCTGATCAATACTGCGGGCGCGAATGCCATCGGGGTGATCTCTGACGAAAGCAAACGCGATTTTGTTATGGATCTGGGTGCCAAGGGCGTGTTGAACCGCAAGGATTTCAATTGCTGGGGCCAGTTGCCCAAGGTGAACACACCGGAATATGCCGAATGGTTCAAAGAGGCCCGCAAGTTCGGCAAGGCGATCTGGGACATCACCGGTAAAGGCGTGAACGTCGATATGGTGTTTGAACACCCCGGCGAGGCGACTTTCCCTGTCTCCACCTTTGTTGTGAAAAAGGGTGGCATGGTTGTGATTTGTGCGGGCACCTCGGGTTTCAACCTGACGTTCGACGTGCGCTATATGTGGATGCACCAGAAGCGTTTGCAGGGCAGCCACTTTGCCCACCTGAAACAGGCGTCATCGGCCAACAAGCTGATGCTGGAACGCCGGCTTGACCCTTGCATGTCGGAAGTCTTTACTTGGAATGACCTGCCCGAAGCGCATATGAAAATGCTGCGCAATGAACATAAGCCTGGCAATATGTCGGTGCTGGTTCAATCCCCCAAAACGGGCCTGCGCACCTTGGAAGACGCTTTGGACGCACGCGGATAACCTCTGATTGTTTCCAATCTAGAAACACCGGCCGGCGGATCACCTTTGTGGTTCGCCGGCCGTTTTATGTCCAAAGACTGAACCCAACCGGAACAACAGCTGTAGTGATGCGGCTTGGGCGACCTTTGCACGGGAGCATCGGTGCGATTTGATCCTGATTACACATTTCCCGAACGAAAAGCGCTTGAGCTGGAGCCCGAGCCTACCCGCGAGATTGCCCAGCCGCTGAGCCCGCGCGAAGTGGAAGCGATGACCTTGTTGGCCATCGGATACGGCCGGGCGCAGGTTGCCGTATCACTGTCGATTTCCGAACATGCCTTGCGGCTCTACATCGGGAGCGCCCGTTTCAAACTGGGGGCGTCGAACACCACACATGCTGTTGCCCGCGCTTTGAGTCAGGGACTGATTGTTGTGTAGCGCAGGTGTTTGCGGCGCTGTTGTGATTTGGTCCTGCGAGATGCGCGGCGCTTGGACGCTCGGAAAAACGGCTGAAATGCTGCAATCTTGCTGGTCCCGCTGAGCTGCCTTGCGTAGACAGGGCGCATGACAACTGAACTTACCTATTCCGACGATCAGGCCGCCGCATTCGATGCGGTGGCAGAGATGTTGCGCCATGCGGGCATTGATCTGGACGACAGCCTGCTGATGCCGCCCGCTGGCGGGGCGGATCAGGTGATGGCGGTGACGGGCAAGGCGGGGTCGGGTAAGACGCTACTGCTGGCCGAGCTCTACAAAGCGCTGGAAGCCGCTGGTGTTGAGGTGATTTCAGGCGATTACGAAAGCAAAAAACGCAAAGACAAGCGTACATTGGCGATCCTTGCGCCGACCAATAAGGCGGCCTCGGTTCTGCGTCTGCGCGGCGTGCCCGCAACAACCATTCACCGCATTCTATACACACCGGTTTATGACCCCGAATATGAACGTATCGCTGAATGGCTGGCAGGCAACGGGGAGCGCCCGGAGATTGAAGGGCTGACCGAGATTTCGCTGGACCGCGCTGCCGCATTTTATGCCAACAACAAATCCATCCCCGGTGCCTTGGCTGCCGCCGGGCTGCGGGGGTCCGACTTTATCACCGGCTGGAAACGACGCGAAGAACCCTTGGATATCGGGTTTATCGATGAGTCCTCCATGTTGGATGACAAGCAATTCGAGGACCTTAAGGAAATTTTCCCAACGCTTTTGCTGTTCGGTGATCCCGCGCAGCTGGCGCCGGTCAACCAATCCGGCACGATGGTGTTTGAAAAGCTGCCCGAGAAACGGGTGATGAACCTGAACCGTATTTTCCGGCAGGACGCGGGCAACCCGATCCTTGATCTGGCCCATGCGCTGGCTGATCCTGATCTGGGGTTTGAGCAATTCGAACGGATGATTGAAGAAGCGGCGAAAAAGGATGATCGCGTTGTCTGGGGCCAGCGGGTTGAGGTGGATCTGATGGCCCGTTCGCCGGTGCTGGTCTGGCGCAACGCCACGCGTATCCGGCTGATCAACGCCTTTCGCGCCGTGCATGGTGCGCCCGAAGATGCGCTGCTCGCAGGGGAACCGCTGATCTGTGACGGCATAGAGCTGCCGTTGAAACACCGCAAGAAACGGCTGGACCTCGAGGCGCGCGGGTTGATCAAAGGCGCTCAGGTGATCTGGCTGGGGGACGGGCGTAAACCGGGGTTCAGCCGCCTGCATGTGATGGGGGCGGAGGACCCGCAGGTCAGTGCCGCCTCTATTGTGAAAATCGAAAAGCCGGATGAGGAAGAACCCTTTATCCCCTTTGCGGCACGGATGGGTGCCACTTTTTTGCATGGGGCGGCGGTGACGATTCACAAGGCACAGGGCAGCCAGTGGGAGAATGTGCAGGTCTTTGCCCCTGATCTATATGCCGCGGCGCGTATGGGCCGGGTAGAGGCGGGGCAGCCACTGTGGAAGCGTCTGGCCTATGTTGCCATCACCCGTGCGCAGGAGCGGCTGATCTGGGTTGTGCGCAACCGTCTGTCCAAGCCCAGCGGTCCCTTGGTGGTGGATGATTTGAAAGCGGTGCCCGCAGCGCCGTTGACGCTGGATGCGCCAGAGCCAGATCAGTTTCTGTAAACCACCCGGTTGCGACAAGGGCCCGATCAGCGGCGCAGTGCGGTGAACACGGCTGAGGCGCCCCAACCTGCAGCGATTGCAATCGCCAATGACATCAGCCCATAGAAAAACGCATTTTCGCGCGACATGCGGAACAACCAGCGTTCCATCCCGACCTTGCGTACAAAGATGCTGGTTTCGTATTTCGCGACCACATCACCGCCGCGCGTCAGGAAAATCCGCGTTTTATAATCCCCTTCGGTCAGGGCGGCGGGCAGTTCAATCGCGGTGCGAAATAAGGTCTGCTCGTCAACGCTGACCGTGCCTTCGTTCAGCTGATACTGGTTTGATGCGGATTTAATGCGGATCAGCGCCTGGGAAAAACTTTCGCTGTCAGTGATGTTCATCGGGGCACCAACGGAACGGATGGCGCGGGGGATTGAAACGCTGTGGCGCTGATCCTCGGTTTCGCTCAGCGACAGGCCCAGAAGGGTGCTGGTTGAGACGGCATAGAAACTGGGGGCGTGATCCACCTCTACCGCATCGACATTGACCCAGATGCCAAACCGCTTTTCCTTGCGCCGCACTGTCACCGGATCTGACGGCCCCGCCACGGTGACGATAACTTGCAAACGTGGTTCGTCGGGGGCCGGTTCCTCGCGTTTGACGGCACCGAAAATCAGGATTTCGGAACCGTCGAAATTCGTGTTGATCGACACCTGATCGCTGCTGAGACCCAGCACGATTTCTTCGGCCAAGGCGGGCTGGGCCAGAAGCAGGGTGAGGGCAAACAGCAGCGCGCGCATCAGTGGCCCCCCGCCGCGCCAAGTGAATAAAGCTCGGAAGGTTGCAGCAACAGGTCCATCGCCAGTTTGCCACAGACGCCCAGCACCATCATCGCCAGCAGAATACGCAGTTGTTCTGCCTTCATTTTAACGCCGATCCTTGCCCCGATTTGCGCACCAATCACACCACCGACCAGCAGGAGAACCGCCAGAACAATATCGACGGTATAGTTGGTTGTGGCGTGTAACATGGTGGTAAAGGCGGTCACGAAAATGATCTGAAAGAGCGAGGTGCCAACAACCACTTTGGTCGGCATCCCCAGAAGATAGATCATTGCGGGCACCATGATGAACCCGCCGCCAACACCCATGATTGCCGCTAGAATGCCGACGGCAACACCGACAAGCAGCGGTGGAATGACAGAGATATAAAGCCCCGAAACGCGGAACCGCATTTTGAACGGCAGGCCGTGGATCCAGTTGTGTTTCTTGCGCGGCGGGGCTTTGCCCTTTTTCGTATTGCGGATCGCATTCAGCGATTCCAGAAACATCAACCCGCCAATAACGCCAAGGAAAATCACGTAACACAGTTTGACCAGCAGATCGACCTGACCCTGTGCCTTGAGATAGTTAAAGACCAAAACACCCAACGCCGCCCCGATCAAACCGCCGATCAGCAGTACGGTGCCCATCCTGAGGTCCACCGTCTTTCGTTTGAAATGGGCCAATACACCCGAGAAAGAAGAGGCGACAATCTGGTTCGCTTCGGTGGCAACAGCCACAGCCGGAGGGATGCCGATAAAGAACAACAGCGGCGTCATTAAGAAGCCGCCGCCAACACCGAACATCCCCGAAAGGACGCCCACCAGCCCACCAAGCCCCAGCAGGAGGAAGGCATTGACCGATACTTCGGCAATAGGAAGGTAGATTTGCATAAAGTCCCTTAGCGCGATGGTTGTATCAAATCAACGGTCCTTGCAGTCTGCTACAACATCGGACCAACGGGATGCGTAAACTGGCCTTATCGCGGCCAGCCTAGCGTTCTTTAACATAAGGCTCTCCGCCTGCTCTGGGCGGGATGGCCTTGCCGACAAAGCCAGCCAGAATAACCACTGTCATGATATAGGGCAAAGCCCCCAAAAACTGGGCCTGAACCTTCATGCCGATGATGGATTCGATCACATCGGGACGGGTTTCAAGCGCGCCGAACAGCCCAAACAGCAACGTCGCCCAAAGCGCATACCAAGGCCGCCATTTGGCAAAGATCAGCGCCGCAAGTGCGATAAACCCACGCCCCGCCGACATGTCTTTGACAAAGCCTGCCTGCAAGGCGGTGCTGAGGTAGGCACCGGCAATGCCGCATAATACGCCGCAAATCGCCACCGCCGCATAGCGCAAGCCGACAACGGAAACCCCTGCCGTATCGACTGACGCTGGGTTTTCGCCCACGGCCCGCAGGCGCAGTCCAAAGCGGGTGCGATAGAGCAGCCACCATGTCAGCGGCACAGCCGCCAAGGCCATATAGACAAGGATCGAATGGCCTGAAATCAGTTCCGAATAGAGAGGGCCGATGAAGGGCACATCGGCAATTGCATCTGCACCGGGCAGGGTGATCCCTTCAAAACGGGCACCACCCATCAGTGATGGGGTGCGCCCCCCTTGTTTGAACCAGCTTTGGGCAATCAACACGGTCATGCCCGCCGCCAGAAAGTTAATCGCCACGCCGGAAATCAATTGGTTGCCGCGAAAGGTGATCGAGGCAATGCCATGTAGCGCGGCAAGCGCCAGGGACGCGCCGATACCGGCCAGAAGGCCAATCCAGACACTGCCGGTCAGAGAGGCGACCGCAGCGGAAAAGAACGCTGCCGCCAGCATTTTGCCCTCAAGCCCAATGTCGAAGATGCCCGCGCGTTCACTGAACAACCCGGCCAGACAGGCCAGCAGCAGGGGCGTGGCAAGACGCAGGGATGAATCGAGCAATTGGATAAGCGTGAGATAATCCATCAGTCCGCTGCCCCCGCTTCTTTGCTGGTTCGTGCCCGTCGCAGGGCGAGGAACAGCTTTTCAAGGGGCATGCGCACCATATTGTCCAGTGCACCGGTGAACAGGATGACGAGGGCCTGAATCACCACGATCAATTCACGCGGGATTGAGGTCCACAGTGCAAGCTCGGCACCGCCTTGGTACAGGAATCCAAACAGAATCGCCGCGATAAAGACACCCAGAGGATGTGACCGCCCCATAAGCGCCACCGCGATGCCGATAAACCCGGCACCCTCTGTCGAGTTCAGAACCAGCCGTTCGGCTTCGCCCATGACATTATTGGTCGCCATCAGCCCGGCCAAAGCGCCGGAAATGATCATTGCGATCATCGTGATCTTAAATGGCGAGATGCCCGCGTATTTGGCCGCTGATTCCGAATGGCCATAGGCGCGGATTTCATAGCCCAGACGCGTGCGCCAGATCAGCACCCAAAGCCCGATACAGGCCGCGATGGCAAGCAACAGTGACACATTGGCTGGTGCGGCCTTGGAAAACTCGATGCCCAGAGGGGACAGCAGATCATGCAGGGTGGGCAGGTTTGTGGCTTCCGGGAACCGTGCAGTGGCCGGATCCATGCTGCCCTTGGGGCGCAGCATATTGACCAGCGTATAGTTCAGCAAAGCGGCAGCTATAAAGTTGAACATGATGGTGGTGATCACAATGTGACTGCCGCGCTTGGCTTGCAGCCAGGCAGGGATCGCGGCCCAGACCGCACCAAACAGCCCCGCCATGACCGCCGCGCCAACCAGCGCCAGCGACCAATGTGGCCAAGGGATGTACAGACAGGCCAACGCCACACCCAAACCGCCCAGCATCGCCTGACCTTCGCCACCAATGTTAAACAGCCGCGCATGGAAGGCGATGGCAACGGCCAAACCCGTGAACATAAAGTTCGTGGCGTAATACAGCGTATAGCCCCAGCCGTATGTAGAGCCGAGCGCGCCTGTCACCATCAGCTTGGCCGCGGCAACCGGGTCTTCACCGATTGCCAGTACCACCAGCGCGGAAATAATGCCGGCCAGCAACAGCGAAATCAGCGGCACAAGGACAACTTCGGCCCATTTTGGCATCACATCCATGTTATGTCCCCTTTGCGGCAGCCGCCGCATCCGTATCTGTGATGCCCGCCATCAGCAGGCCCAGTTCTTTCTCATCCGTCTGATCCGGCAGGCGCTCACCCATGACCTGACCGTCAAACATCACGGCAATCCGATCGCTGAGGGCCAGAATTTCCTCCAGCTCGACCGAGACCAGAAGAATCGCTTTGCCCTGATCGCGCAGGGCGACAATTTGCTGGTGGATAAATTCGATGGCACCAATGTCCACACCACGTGTCGGCTGGCCGATCAGCAACAGATCCGGGTTGCGCTCTATCTCGCGGGCCAGCACGATTTTCTGCTGGTTGCCGCCGGAGAAGTTCTTAGCAGCGAGTTTCGGATTTGGCGGGCGCACGTCAAACCGTTCCATCTTTTCAGCGGTATCGTCGCGGATCGCGGCGTTGTTCATCAACACCCCGGCGCGGTATTCAGGATCATGGTGATAGCCGAAGGCCGTGTTTTCCCAGGCCTGATATTCCATGATCAGCCCCTCGCGCTGGCGATCTTCGGGCACATGGGCAATGCCCCTGCGGCGGCGCGACTGGCCATCAGACAGGCGTCCCGTCAGATCAAGCGGCGCACCGTTCAGGCGGACCTCACCAGTGCCATCGGCATAGCCGCCCAGCACCTCAAGCAGTTCGGACTGCCCGTTGCCCGCAACCCCTGCGATGCCCAGAATCTCACCGGCGCGCACCTGCAAATCAATCCCGCGCAGACGCTCCACGCCCTTGTCATCAACCACCTTCAGGCCCTTGACGTCTAGCACCACATCTCCCAGTGTCGGTGGGTTTTTATCGACGCGTAACAATACCTTACGCCCTACCATCAATTCGGCCAGCTCTGCCGGAGAGGTATCGGCGGTCTTGACGGTTGCGGTCATTTCACCGCGCCGCATCACCGAAACTGTATCGGTGGTCTCCATGATTTCGCGCAGCTTATGGGTGATCAGGATGATCGTCTTACCTTCGGATTTCAGCCGGTCAAGAATGCGAAACAGCTGGTCGGCCTCGGCTGGGGTCAGCACGCCGGTGGGTTCATCCAGAATCAGAATATCGGCCTGCCGGTACAGCGCCTTGAGGATTTCGACACGTTGCTGCATGCCCACGCCGATGTCTTGGATCAAAGCGTCCGGATCAACGTTCAACCCGTAGTCATTTGCCAGCTCCACCAGCGAGCGCCGGGCCTTGGCCAGAGAGGGTTTTAATAACCGCCCGTCTTCGGCACCCAGAATGATATTCTCAAGTACCGTGAAATTTTCAACCAGTTTGAAGTGCTGGAACACCATCCCGATGCCCGCAGCAATGGCCGCCTGACTGTCAGGGATTTCGGTCTTGGACCCGTTGATCCAAACCTCGCCTTTATCGGCTTTGTAAAACCCATAGAGGATCGACATCAGCGTCGATTTTCCCGCGCCGTTTTCCCCGATGATCCCGTGGATCGTGCCGGGCATGACGCGGATGGAAATGTCCTTGTTGGCCTGAACCGGACCAAAGGCTTTCGAGATGCCTTTCAGCTCGATCGCGGGGGCAGTGGAAGCGGCAGTTGCCTGCCGCTTCGCTGTTGTCTCGTCGCTCACTTAGAAGTCCAGCGCTGGGCAGCTGTCGTTCTCGTAATAGGACACCACGTTGACTTTGCCAGCGATGATATCATCGCGTGCAGCGTTTACAGCGGCTTCCATTTCGTCAGTGACCAGAGCGGCGTTGTTGTCATCCATTGCAACACCCACACCTTCTTCTGCCAGACCCATCGTCACCACAACGCCGGTCTCAAGGTCTTCGCCAGCTTTCATGGCTTCATAGACCGCAACATCCACGCGTTTCAGCATGGAGGTCAGGACCTTGCCCGGATGCAGGTGGTTCTGGTTGCTGTCCACACCGATGGACAGGATGCCTTCATCAGCTGCCGTTTGTAGAACACCCACACCGGTGCCGCCTGCCGCAGCATAGACAACATCCGCGCCTTGGCTGATCTGCGCCTTGGTGATTTCAGAACCTTTCACCGGGTCATTCCAAGCGGCAGGCGTGGTGCCTGTCATGTTGGCAATGACTTTGGCGTCGGGGTTCGCCGCTTTTACGCCTTGGGCAAAGCCGCAGCCGAAGTGGCGGATCAGCGGGACGTCCATGCCGCCGACAAAACCGACTGTGCCGCTTTTGGAGGCCATGGCAGCCATCATACCAACAAGGTAAGACCCTTCATGCTCAGCAAAGGCGACCTGGCGGACGTTCGGGAAATCAAGCCAGCTTACGTCGATCACAGCGAATTTTGTGTCGGGATAATCCGGTGCCACAGCGGACAGCGGATCGGCCATGCCAAAACCCATGGTGATAATCGGATTGGCACCGGTCTCGGCAAAGCGGCGCAGGGCCTGCTCGCGCTGGGCTTCTGACTGCATTTCGATTTCACGGAAGGTGCCGCCGGTCTCTTCGGCCCAGCGTGTGGCACCGTTAAATGCTGCTTCGTTGAAGGATTTGTCGAACTTGCCGCCAAGGTCAAAGATCAGCGCCGGTTCGGCCAGTGCTGCACCGGCGCTCAGCGCCATTGCGGCAGCCGCGCCCATGAATTTGGTCATAAGGGTCATATTATGTCTCCCAGTTTTTCAATGTTGGGGCAGGGCCAGCAGTGGCCCCTTGCCCGAGATCAGACGATCAGGGCTAATTTAGGGCGCAGCGGGGGGGGAGGGTCAACCGATTCCTCAAGATTATCGCGTGGAATCAGGTGTTGGACCTTGGGTAACCTTGCGAGACATGACAATCGCATCTACCGATGCCGCGTTTTTGCGCGCATAATAGGCGGCGCGGCGCCCCACTTCGGCAAACCTGAATTCACGGTAAAGCTTGATCGCTGCGGTGTTATCGGCCGCGACCTCCAGAAAGGCGGTATCGGCGGTGCCCTGAAGCGTCTTGATCCAACATTCGACAAGGCCACTTCCGATGCCCTCGCGGTGGTGTGCCGGATCGACGGCAAGGGTCAACATTTCGGATTCGCCTGCAATGTTGCGGGTGAGGGCAAAACCATGCGGTTGATCAAACAACGTGACATAAGCACTGTCGAGCAGGCCTTGGAATTCCTCCGCAGACCACGGGCGTTCACGTTGAAAAGCCGCGCGGTGGATTTTTGCGAGCTGTGCAGGTGTCACGCGAGGATCACGGGTGGTTTGTCCCGTGCCGGTGCCGCATCTGGCGCGCGTACATAAAGCGGTGCGGGTCGGGTTTCCAAATCATGGCCGTTTGCCAGTTTCCATTCCGTGATGCGGGCAATGCGGGCTGCCGGATCGTCGTCGGCGCTTGTTGGATTGGGGGTGCCACCCAGATTGCCCGCTATTTCGTCCGCCAGATGCCCTGTCACGCAGAGGTTCACAGCGCGCAGGTGATCGGGGGGGGTGGCCGGGTCTATCAGTTCGGGCGCAGCGGAGGGGCGGCCATACCGGAACGGCTGGACATAGGCCGCGCCGCGCGGTGCCGCCACAACAACCAGTTCGGAAGCTGTCGCCTCCGCGCCAAATGGGTCGCGCAGCATCTCGAAAGTTGAAACCGGAATTGCGGGAATGCCTAGCCCCAGGGCCAAACCACGGGCCGCAGAAACGGAGATGCGGATGCCGGTGAAATTGCCGGGACCAACGCCAACACCGATGGCCGTGAGATCGTCAAAGGTCAGACTGGCACGCTCAAGCACGTCTTGGCAAAGGACCAGAATACGTTCTGCTTGCCCTTTCGCCATCGCCTCGGTTGCAGAGTATTGCAAAGCGTCCTGTGCAAAAACGGCAGCCGCGCAATGCGCGGCTGATGTATCGAAAGACAGGATTGCAGGATATGACATCGAAGCGGCGTTTATGCGACAGGACGCACTTCCGTCACTTCCGGGATGTAATGGCGCAACAGGTTCTCGATACCCATTTTCAGCGTCAGGGTAGAGGAGGGGCAGCCGGCGCATGCGCCCTGCATGTGCAGATAGACCACGCCGCGCTCAAACCCGTGGAAAGTAATGTCGCCACCATCCTGTGCCACCGCAGGGCGCACGCGGCTGTCCAGCAATTCCTTGATCTGGCCGACAATTTCACCATCATCGCCGGTGTGTTCCGCATGGCCAGAGGTGGCCTTGTGATCATCGCCCATCACCGGCTGGCCGGATTGGTAATGTTCCATGATGGCGCCCAGCAGCGCGGGTTTGATGTGATCCCACTCGATAGCATCCGCTTTGGTCACGGTCACAAAATCGGTTCCGAAAAACACCCCTGTTACGCCATCAACGGCAAATAGCCGCTGCGCCAGCGGGGACCCGTCCGCCGCATCAGCTGTCGGGAAATCCGCGGTCCCCATGTCAAGCACAGCCTGTCCCGGCAGAAATTTCAGGGTGGCAGGGTTTGGTGTCGATTCGGTTTGGATAAACATGCTGGGCGTCCTTTGGATGTCTGAGGCTGATATGCGGATCAGAGCGCGCTTTTTCAAGTCTTGGAATCATTCTAAACTGCTTAGGCCGACAGGTCCAGACCTCAGGTAATAGCCTCAAGCCGTTCCTTACTAAGGTCGCCGGGCACAATTGTGATCGGCACCGGCAAGGTGCCTGCCGAACGGGTCAATTGCGTGACCAGCGGCCCCGGCCCCTTTTTCTTATCGGAAGAAGCGCCAAGCACCAGAACACCAATTTCCTTATCTTCTGCGATCTGTGCGATGATCTCGTCCACCGGTTCGCCTTCGCGGATGACCAATTCCGGGTCAACACCCTGTTTGTCGCGCATCCATTTGGCAAATACTTCGAAATGCACTTCGATCCGCTCGCGGGCCTCTTCGCGCATGATGTCACCCACACCGATCCAGTGGTTGAACTCATCCGGCGGGATCACCGACAGCACCTCTACACCGCCGCCGGTGTGATTGGCCCTGAGCGCGGCAAAGCGCATGGCATTCAGACATTCGGTGCTATCATCCAGCACAACGAGGAACTTACGCATTGTCTTTCTCCTTGGACGTGGATCATGGCGGCTGCGCGGGTTTCGCGCAATCGTAAACTGCCGTTGATGCGGCTGCCTGTGTCACCTTGTCCTAACGTTCGGACGCAGCCCAGTCCCAATACATTTCGCGCACCCGTCGCGTGACCGGATTGGCATTCGCCCCGGTTTCATACATGGTATCATCAAACGCAGCGACCGGGGTGACCTTCATCATGTTGCCCGACAGGAAAACCTCGTCAGCAGCGTGGAAATCGTCAAAGGACAACACGGCCTCATGGACCTTGATGCCGTCAGCCCGCATGTTGATCAAATGGCGTTCGCGGGTGATGCCGGCCAGAAAGGTGCCGTTCGGCACTGGGGTGAATACCTCGCCATCCTTGACCATAAAGACATTTGCGGATGCCGTTTCCGCCACATTGCCCACCGCATCCGCGACCAGCGCATTACCAAAGCCTTTGGACCGCGCCTCTGCCAGCATACGCGCGTTGTTGGGATAGAGGCAGCCCGCCTTGGCGTTGACCACATTGTCCTCCAGCACCGGCCGGCGAAAGCGCGTGCGGGTCAGGGTGGTTGCAGCCTCTGGTGGGGCCATCGGAATTTCTTCCAGCGAAATGGCAAACCCTGTGGCACCTGCGAGCGGCACAATGCCCAGTTCATCCCCCGCCAGCGCCCAATACATCGGACGGATATAAACCGGTTGGTTGCGGGCATAGCTGGCCAGCCCCTCACGCACCATCGCTACCATGTCTTCAGTGCTGACCGTGGGGGTGATCATCAGTGCCTCGGCCGAGCGGTTGACCCGCGCGCAGTGTTTTTCAAGATCGGGGGACAGCCCGTCAAACAACCGTGCTCCGTCAAACACGGTGGTGCCCAGCCAGGCACCATGATCCGCCGCATTGATGACCATACGGTCGCCGTCATGCCACGCGCCGTCATAATAGGTTTTGATATTGATGCCGGTGGCCATGGGGGTTCCTTGTATGGTTATTCAGGCGCGCTGCGGTAGATGCCTTCGGGCAGGTTCAATGCCGCAGTCAGATCGCGCAATTGTTCAGGGGAGAGGGTGATCTTGGACACTGTATCGGTACGCGGATCCCATTGTTCAAAGGTGATCTGGCTTGCAAATGCCTGCACGATCACATCTTCGCGAAGGGCAGTTGCGCCCTCGTCGACAAGTGTGATCACTGATGCATCAAATTCGTGTTCAATGGTAAACATGGTGCGAAACTGTGCTTTTCGGCGGATCATTGCAAGGTGGCTTTGCAAAGATATATGTTCGGGCTGGTTCCCTGCTGACGCCGTGCTAAGATACAGGACGGCCCGACAGGAAAAGGACATAGCGATGATCAAACAGACCCTTTGGGCCCTTATCGCCGCAGGATCACTTGCGGCTTGTGATGTCGCCCCGGTCGGGCAATCTCCGACAGCCCCGGTGCCTGCCGCTCCAAGCGCGCCAGCCATGTCGGCAAATCAGGCAGCGCGCAGTTTTGTGCGCGTGGTGCAAACCCTTGAACCTGTCGCAGAACGGGAGTGCCGCGCGCGTACGTCTGGGGTGAATTGCGACTTCAACATCGTAGTGGATGACCGTCCGCGACAACCTGCCAATGCCTTTCAGACATTGGATAAAAACGGACGCCCCGTGGTGGCATTCACATTGGCGCTGATTGCCGATGCGCGTAACGAGGACGAACTGGCCTTTGTTTTGGGGCATGAAGCGGCGCATCACATCAGCGGCCATATTGCGCGACAACAGCAAAACGCAGTGGCTGGCGCGGTGATTTTCGCGGGCCTTGCGACCCTTTCCGGCGGCGGTGCCGAGGCGGTGCGCAGTGCGCAGAAACTGGGGGCTGAAGTGGGCGCGCGCAGCTATTCAAAGGACTTTGAGCTGGAGGCCGATGCGCTGGGCACCATCATCACCAAACGCGCCGGGTATGACCCGTTGCGCGGGGCAGAGTTCTTTACCCGCATTCCCGATCCCGGCGACAAATTCCTTGGCACACACCCGCCGAATGCCTCGCGGATTGACGTGGTGCGGCGGACCGTTGCAGGGCTTTGACCGGCGGCGATACCGGACGGCCTTTTGCGGTTGAAGGCTGCACCTGATGACCAAGCTGATCAAACTGGGGAATATTCTGACCGACCGCGGTTCAAAATACGCGGTGTCGGGGGCGGATGTTGGGGACCGTGCGGGCGTGGATGCCGCCCTGAAATCCCTCAAACGGGATAAAGCCTACGCCAAGGCGACCCATAATACATGGGGTGTTTTGCTGCCCGATGGCGTGCCTTTGAAAGGTGATGACGGAGAATCCGGTGCTGGCATGGTGATCCTGCGGATGCTGGAACGTGAAGGGCTGGAGGGGCATGTCATCATTGTAACCCGGTGGTATGGCGGCAAACATCTGGGCGGGGACCGGTTCCGCCATGTGCAAACCTGCGTCAGCGCCTATCTTGACGCACCACATATGAAACCCGCGAAATCAGGGAAAGGTGTCAGAGGCTCAGGGTGATGGCCCCAAAAAGGCAGGTCGACGCAACCAGTACAAAGCCATGCCAGATGGCGTTCTGATAGGGCATGCCGGGATGTGCATAGATCCGCGTACCTGCCGAATAGGTCAGCCCGCCAATCACCACCAGCGTCACCACCGTGCCGTTCAACTGCTGCCACATCGGCCAGATCAACAGCGCCGACAGCCATCCCATCATCAGGTATAGCGCCAGCGACCCTTTGGCATCGGTGCGCCAGAATGACAGTTTCGCCAGCGCCCCCAGAACCGCCAATGCCCAGACCAAACCCAGGATGCCATAGGCAAAACTGGACCCGATCACGACAACAATCGGCGTGTAAGACCCCGCAATTTTCAGGTAAATCGCCGCATGGTCGATGCGGTGCAATATCGGACGAATGCGATCCAGCGGGCACATGTGAGAAAGCGCCGAGGCCCCGAAAGCGAGGATCAGGCAAGCGGTGTAAAGTGCGGTTGCCGTCAGTGCGGCCTGTGATTTCTCTGCGGCATATCCAATCAGGCTTGTACAGGCCGGTATGGCCAACAGCAGCCCCGCTGCATGTACCGCCCCATCTGCGAGCGTCTCGTATTTTGAATAAGGATACGCCATACCACAGGGCTAGCACCGCGCTGTAAAGATTTTATGGCGTCAGGGTGCTGATACTGTGGCAATTTTTAACCGAAACCGGGACCTATCCGGCCGTCAGCGTGGCTTGTTGCTGTCGATCCAGCGCGACATCAGGGTGCGATCCCGAAAACACTCCGGCGGCACTTCGCTACGCTTCAGCCGCGCAATGCGTTCGGCGAACCCCACCTGTTTGGAGGACGGATAGTCCGAGAACCGCCCTTGCGGCGCGGGCGCTTTATGCGCGTCGATCCATTTCGACAGGGCGGCGCGGTCGAGGTTTTCAGGCAGCGGTTGCTTGGTCTTTGCGGCCAGTGTTTTGGCATAAGCCAGCTGTTTCTCTGTCGCCGGCAGGGGCTGCGGCGTTTCAGGTTGCACCGGCGTGGCCCCGTGGGAAGGGGAGAACAGACCGGGGAATGCAGGTTGGAAGGACATTGGATGCTCCTCTCTTAACGATGATTAAGAATGTAGAACATAAAGAGAACAAAATCAAGTGCGCGTGCCCCAAGCCCCCCGCGCGCCGTGCAGAGACAGCCCCTGGGATGGCGCATCCGACCTCTGTTCGGGGCAATTTATAGTCGCTGCGTTGCTCTTAGATATGAAGGGAGCGCTTGCCGTTGCCAAAGCGCCAGCCCGTGGGAGGGGCTGGCGCTGCACGGCGGCTACGCCTTGATTCCGTGTGAAGCTGTTTGTTGGTTCATCACACCAAGTTTGTTGGCAAATTTGTCCATGACTTTGAGAACAGCCAACCTGTCTAAGGTCGGGTTGAGAAGAGCTAATGCCGCTGTGGCGTTGTGCAGTGATCGCGCAGACATAGTGGCAGGTGCGCCTATCCCGAGATTGCTGTGACCAATCAAATGCCCGTTCAGTTTTGAACCCTGTACGCCGAGCCCCACGTCAGGTGGTACATACCCAGCGTGAACTTCTTGATTTGCCCATCTAAAGAATGGGCGCCAATGATCATGCTTAAGGTGTGCCTCGACAGCAGAAAAGTCCAATCTATTGCCTTCAAGGGCAGGTTTAGCCCAACCCCAATCGCTGTTAATTTCAGTTCCGAACCGTTTCTTCGCATCGAGGCTTTTCGCCTCTAAGGTTACACCTTTACTTGCGCTCAATAGATCATTTTCGACGGAGCCAAAAAATTTCTGATATTGCACCGCAGATCGGTAGTTGAGACAGTCGCGGCTCGCTAGATAACGCTCCGCAATAACTTCGTCCTGTCTACATAGAAAGAATGCCACAGTTGAGAGCTCGTGCAGAGAACGCCAACGCGCAATTGCACCATCTGCAAAACCATTTTCCAGTAGGCACAAGATTTCAGAGAAAGTACGGATTGCCCGTGCATGCAACGAAACTATTGCTTTCAGCTTATACGAGTTTTCAAATTCGGTGTTGTGGCGTAGGCCTCTAACCATCATTTGGCCTGCTTCGGATGCAATTTTGGAGGTCGCTCGGAGCAATCTAAAGAGGTTTTCCCATTTTGCATTGTGACTTTGTAAAAAGGAACTCTCAAATTCGTGTTGCTCCACAACAAGTGGTTCCGACCGCAAAATCAGATCAGCGAATGTAGTTTCGGCGATTTCCTCTACAATGGTAGCGAATTCGGCCTGTTGCCGTTTTTGTTGCTCAACAGAAGGTGGCCTATTTCCCAGCTGTTCTAAGATTTGTTTCTTAAAAACCTTATCAGCCTGATCAAGATGGGCATTATTGTCCGTGACGGCGTCCCTCAAACAATCCGCCCCCACAGATCATACTCGCCCGCTTCCTCCACCTCGACCGTCACGATATCGCCCACCGACAACCCGTCAAACTCTTCATCAATGAACAGGTTCCCGTCGATCTCCGGCGCATCCGCCTTGGTCCTGCACGTCGCCGCGTCCTCGTCGATCTCGTCCACGATCACATCAATCCGACGACCAACTTTCGCCTCCAGCTTGGCCTCTGAAATGGCCTGCGCTTTGGCCATAAACCGGTCCCAGCGGTCTTGTTTTACATCCGCGTCCACATGATCGGGCAGGGCGTTTGAGCGCGCGCCATCGACGTTTTCATATTGAAAACAGCCGACACGATCCAATCGTGCCTCGTCCAGCCAGTCCAGCAGGGTCTGAAACTCTGCCTCTGTTTCACCCGGATACCCTACGATAAAGGTCGAGCGCAGGGTAAGGTCGGGGCAGACGTCGCGCCATGCGGCGATTTCGTCCAGTGTTTTTGCCGCCGCGGCAGGGCGGGCCATGCGCTTCAACACATCCGGGTGGGCGTGCTGAAACGGGATATCCATATAGGGCAGCACAAGCCCTTCCGCCATCAGCGGGATCAGTTGGCGTACATGCGGGTAGGGGTAGACATAGTGCAGCCGGATCCATGCACCAAGCGAACCCAGATCACGTGCGAGGTCGGTGATATGGGCGCGATGCCCGCGATCCTCGGCATGTTTGATGTCGACGCCATAGGCAGAGGTATCTTGCGAGATCACCAGCAGTTCCTTGACGCCATTGTCCACCAGACGCTCGGCCTCGCGCATCACCGCATGGGCGGGGCGCGATTGCAACCGACCGCGCATGTCCGGGATGATGCAGAACTTGCATTTGTGATTACAGCCTTCGGAGATTTTCAGATAGCTGTAGTGGCGTGGGGTCAGCGACACTTGTTGCGCGGGCAGCAGGTCGATGAAGGGATCGGGGCTGGGCGGTACGGCACCATGTACCGCGTCCAGCACCTGCTCATATTGGTGCGGCCCGGTCACGGCGAGGATCTTTGGGTGGTGTTCGCGGATGTAATCGGGTTCCGCGCCAAGGCATCCCGTGACGATCACCCGACCGTTTTCAGTCAGCGCCTCGCCGATGGCATCAAGGCTTTCGGCCTTGGCGGAGTCCAGAAACCCGCAGGTGTTCACAATCACCGCATCAGCGCCGGAATAGTCTGGCGATACGCCGTACCCTTCGGCGCGCAGGCGTGTCAAAATCCGTTCACTGTCGACCAATGCTTTGGGACAGCCCAGGGAGACCATGCCGATGGTCGGCTGGCCGGGGCGGGAGGGATTGCTGATTTTGGCCTTGGGGGCCAGATCAGGGCGCAGATTGGGTGGGTTTGTGCTCATGAATGTGCCTATAGTCGATGCAAAGCGGCTGGGAAAGCCCAAGGTAGTAAGAGGTATGTGCAATGAAATGGATCATCAGGGGGCTGGGTGTGCTGCTGCTGATCGCCGTGATTGCGGTGGTGGGTGTGTTGATGTTGCCCGCAGACAGGATTGCGCGGATCGCATCGGACCAGTTGACGCGGTTGACTGGGCGGTCGGTGACGATCAGCGGGGATGTTTCGATGACCTTCTGGCCGGTGCTGGGTGTCAGCGCAGGCGGGCTTGAGGTGGGCAATGCCGACTGGGCCAAGGAAGGCGCGATGTTCTCTACCGCTCAGGCGGCGATTGGTGTGGACGCCAGCGCCTTGCTGCGTGGCGAGATCAGGATCACCAATGTCGAGGCCACCAGTCCGACAATCCGCTTGCAAAGCCGCAAGGACGGGCGCGCCAACTGGGTGTTTACCGATGCGGATGGGGCCGCACAGATCGAGACAGAGAATGCCCCCTCCAAACCCGCCACGCCCCTGACCATCGAACGGCTGGTGATCCGTGATGCCGCCTTGATCTATGACGCGGAAGGGGCGGATCTGGTGTCATATGCCGGTGTTGATTTGACACTGGACTGGCCGGTTCAGGACGGACCGGCAGAGATCACGGCGGCGCTGCGCCCGGCGGGGCAGGTGGTGGAGCTGGCTGCAACGATTGACCAGTTCTCCGGCTTTCTCGACGGGCAGGTGCAACCGGTCAATGTTGCGGTGAACACCAGCGGTGGCGATTTGACCCTCAAAGGGCGCGCCTCCCTTGCCGGTGCGGTTGCGGGGGCGCTTGATCTCAAAACCTCGGATACCGGGGCGTTTCTGGCAGCTTTGGGCGCGGGTGTAGTAGACCTGCCCAAAGGCCTGGGGCAAAGCATGCATACCCGTGCTAACATCACCTTGACCCCGGACCGTCGATTGTCCCTGCGCGAACTGGTGGCTGATCTGGGCGGGAATACCCTGCGCGGCGGGGCAGATATAGAGTTGAACGGCACTCCCCAGATCAACGCACAGTTACAAGCGGGTGCCTTGAACCTTGCCAGTTTGACAGCGGGCAGCGGGGAGGGCGGCGATGCTGCCACCACTGGATGGTCTCGTGCACCAATCGATGCCTCTGGTTTGTCCGCCTTCAACGGGGCGATTGCGCTGAACGCCGACAATATTGATCTGGGCGCGCTGAAGCTGGGCAAAACCCGCAGCCTACTGAGCAATGACCGGTCGCGCATGGTGTTTGAATTACGCGAAGTGCGGGGCTATGGCGGGCTGTTCACCGGCGAATTTGTGATGAACAACCGCAACGGGCTGTCGGTGGGCGGCAAACTGCGGGCCGGCGGTGTGCAGATCCGTGAATTATTGAGTGATCTGGCAGGGTTGACCCGGTTCACAGGGCAAGGCGACGCAGAGGTGTCTTTCCTCGGGGTGGGGCAAAACCTGGATGCGATCATGCGGTCCCTGTCGGGGAAGGGAGCGGTGAATCTGGGCCGCGGCTCTATCGAGGGGATTGATCTGAATGATTTGCTGGGGTCCTTTGATGTCAAAGGCGGCACGACGGTATTTGATGCGCTGACGGGGACATATGTGATCGACAAAGGCGTGGTGAACAACACGGACCTCAAGATGCTGCTGCCGAACTTTGAGGCAACGGGCGCGGGGGTGGTGAACCTTGGGGCGCGAACACTGGATTACACGGTGACGCCCAAAGCGTTGCGGGTGAACAAGGAACGCGGATTGGCGGTGCCGGTACGGATATCCGGCCCATGGAGCGATCCGAAAATCAGCGCAGATGTGAAGGCGGTGATTGATCTGAATTTCCGTGAAGAGGTGGATCGTGCGGAACAGAAAGCAAAGCAGAAACTTGAGCAAAAGCTGGAGGAAGAGCTGGAGCTGACCCGACAGGAGGGGCAGTCGGTTGAGGATGCTGTGAAAGACAAACTTGAGGATAAGCTGAAGAAAGAGCTGTTCAGGATTTTCGACTAGGCGTTAGCTCAGGACCCATTCATCTTGCCTTGCTGGTTTGGGAGTTGCAGCAGGAGTTTCATGCCCGCCCATATGACGCCCAAGCTGCGGCTGCGCCAGCTTTCCGATTCCAAATCCGCACTGAATGGCGGGGAGGTACTGTGCAAGGTATCGGATGTGTACAGGATGGTCGGGAGACTGGCGTTTGAAACGGACCTGCGCCGGTGCGGGTTTCGTACGGTGCAGAATGGGACGATGTATGTTGTGTTCTGCAATCATGAGTATCTACGGCTGATAGTGTAGAGCATTCCCCTGAAGGGATATGGGTCAGACTTTTGCAAAAGTCTTGGGGTTTCGCAGGAGGTAAGGCTGCGGTAGACGTGTCACCTGAATGCGCGACAGGAGACGCCCCATGGCCAACGATCTTTTCAACAGTTTCATGACCGGCCCCGATGAAAACGGCCGCTTTGGCGACTTCGGGGGGCGTTTTGTCTCTGAAACGCTGATGCCGCTGATCCTTGAGCTGGAACAGCAATATGAGATCGCCAAGACGGATGAGAGTTTCTGGGCGGAAATGCATGACCTTTGGACGCATTATGTCGGCCGTCCCAGCCCGCTTTATTTTGCCGAGCGGCTGACCGAAAAACTGGGTGGTGCTAAGGTTTATATGAAGCGCGACGAGCTGAACCACACAGGCGCGCATAAGATCAACAATGTTCTGGGCCAGATCATTCTGGCGCGGCGCATGGGCAAGAAACGCATCATTGCAGAAACCGGTGCTGGACAGCACGGCGTGGCAACGGCCACGGTTTGTGCCAAGTTTGGTTTGAAATGTGTGGTCTATATGGGCGCACATGATGTGGAGCGGCAGGCCCCCAATGTGTTCCGCATGCGTCTGCTGGGGGCCGAAGTGGTTCCTGTCACGTCGGGCCGTGGCACATTGAAAGACGCAATGAACGACGCGCTGCGCGATTGGGTGACCAATGTTCGCGATACGTTTTACTGCATCGGAACCGTTGCGGGGCCACATCCCTATCCGGCGATGGTGCGTGATTTCCAAAGCATCATCGGTAAGGAAGTGCGCGAACAGATGGATGCGGCAGAAGGGCGTTTGCCTGATACGGTGATTGCCGCGATTGGTGGCGGATCCAACGCGATGGGCCTCTTCTTTCCCTTCCTTGATGACAAGGAAGTGAACATCATCGGTGTGGAGGCTGGCGGCAAGGGTGTGAATGCCAAGATGGAGCATTGCGCCTCCCTGACCGGCGGGCGGCCCGGCGTTTTGCACGGCAACCGGACCTATTTGTTGCAGGATGATGACGGGCAAATCCTGGAGGGGTTCAGCATTTCAGCGGGCCTTGATTATCCGGGCATCGGGCCGGAACATGCGTGGTTGCACGAGATTGGCCGTGCTAAATATGTTTCGATCACGGATAAGGAAGCGCTGGCGGCGTTTCAGGTGTCCTGTGAGTTGGAGGGGATTATTCCAGCCTTGGAACCTTCTCACGCCTTGGCCCATGTGATGAAGATCGCACCGGAACTGCCCAAGGATCACATCATCTGCATGAACATGTGTGGGCGCGGTGACAAGGACATCTTTACCGTGGCCAAGGCGCTTGGGTTCGAGATGGGTGAATTTGCCTGAGGCGTAGCCGGGCTGTTTGACGGCGGCCTGCGTGAAGAACGTCTGTCAGGTTTTCCGGTGGGCGTTGCACTACAGTATATAAGGCCAAAAAGAGGAGGGGCGTGGGGGAAACCTGCGCCCTTTGTTCTGTTTAGCGGGTGGGGACGGCGTGTTTTTTAAGGACGTCCAATGGCACGATATCCAATGCGCGCTGATGGGTTGCTTCAAGATGGACCTCGGGGCCGCAGCCCTCATCAGCGGCTTGCAGGAAGCGCCCCGCGCAGAGGCACCAAGTGTCGCCGGCCTTTAACCCGGCAAAGCCGAATTCCGGGCGCGGAGTGCTGAGGTCATTGCCGACATATTTTGAATAGGCAAGGAATTCTGCGGTCATCACCGCGCAGACCGTATGGCTGCCCTGATCGGCGGTGCAGGTGTTGCAAAGCCCGTCACGGAAGAAGCCGGTCAGGGGATCGGTGCCACAGGTGAGCAGCGGACCGCCAAGGACATTGATGCTTTCATCAGGTGTCATTGCGGTTTACAGCCCCTGTGCAATTTCGCGGAAGATATTGATATTCTGCTGTGACACGCCAGCCTCGCGGAATTTGCGATCCGCAGCATTGGTTGCGATCACCACGTTTCGTGCTGTGTCGATATAGATGTACTGACCGTAGATTCCGCGGGCCATATATTCGCCGGGGGCGGCCCCCACGGGTATCCACCATTGATAGCCATAGCCGATTTCTCCGTCTGCTGTCGGGGCGCTGGGTGTCGTTGAGGCACTCACCCATTGTGCCGGGACGATTTGCTGACCTTGCCACATCCCCTCTTGCAGGAACATCTGGCCAAACCTCGCATAATCGCGGGTCGTGAGGTTCAGCCCGCCCAGCACAAAGGCGGTGCCAACGCCATCGGTCAGATAATAGGGGGAATGTTCCAGGCCCAAAGGTGCCACGACTTTTTCACTCAGCAATTCGGCGATGGGTTTGCCCGTTGCCCCGCGCACCACCATACCGACCACATGGGTGTCGATGGACACATATTTCCATCCCGCGCCGGGGGCAGCAAAGGTCTCGGTCAATTCTGCGGTGAAATCATCCATCTTGCCACCCAGGGCCAGAATGCGGCCCATGCGGTTGATGTCTGAATTCTTGTCCAGGTAATCCTCGTCGAAGGTGACGCCGCTGGCCATGTTCAGCACATTGCGCAGGGTTGTGCCGTCATAGGCGGTGCCTTTCAGGCGGGGCGCATATTTTGTTACCTGATCGTCGATGGAGGCGATCGCACCCTCTTCCAGCAGGATGCCCACCAAGGCGGAGAGATAGCTTTTGGCGACAGACCAACTGATCCGCAGATCATCGGGCTGGGTGCCCAGAAAATAATTCTCATAGGCAATCTGGCCGTCTTTCAGCACCACAAGGGCTGTGACACTGCGTTCCTTGATCCATGTCTCGACGGCGGCAGGCGGGGCGTATTCATCCCCGTAGGTCAGTTCACTGGTCGGGCCGGCACCGCGATTAACGGGGGTGTTCAGGAAGGCCGCGTTCATATTGCTGAAATTGTGAACAATCTTATCTTCTGAGAACAGGGAGTTCACCGCCAGCAGACGGGTGATCTCCTCGCGTTTCCACAGGCCAAGGGCCAAAGCGACCAGCACCAGAACCAACAGGAACCGCCCCAGCCATTTTCCAAACCTGCGCATATGTCACTCTTCCCTAACCGCTTTGGGACACTCAACCACAGGCGCTGCTGTTTAACCAGTATAGGCCCATTTTACCCAACGTCCGTGAAAATCGGCGCGGCCCAGATCAAGGGTCAGATCACCGGGCCAAAGTCGCAATGTCAGTGCGGCACCTACCTTGCCGGTTGTATCGCCATCGGTTTCCATCGACAGCCATGCCAGCGGCCGGTTTGCCGTGGCCTGTGCGCCAGCGGCTTCGATCAGCGCCTTGCCCCGGGCCTGCACCGCATCCGGGAAGTACTGCCAGGCCACGGTATGCTGAATCAGGTGCAACCGGCCTTGCGGCGCGGCAGCTAGGCGCGGGCCAAGCCAGTCGATCGCATCGCCCTGCTGGGGCTGGGTGGTGGCAACCGATGCGGCGGCACGGGTCATGCTCAGGCGGTCAGGCTGATCTGCCCAAAGATAGGCGGTCAGTCGCAACAGGTGGTCAGCGCGTGTTGGGTCAAGCGGGTTCAAGTCTACACCAGCGCGGTCGGCGATGACCGGATTGGCCTTGGGAGGCATCGCGCCTGTCCATTCGGGCGACAGCAGCACGGCTGGCATATCGGTGCCAAAACGTGCGCCGTCTATTTCAAGCGCATATTGGTCCCACATCAGATTCAGCCCACCACTGGCCCCCAGTTCCGACAGGTGGATCGGCAGGTTGAAGTGGTTCAAGGCCACATGAGCCCCTGCGATCAGCGCAGCGGATCGGCGCACCTCATTGGTTTGCGGTGGGCTGTCAGTCCAATCCAGCAGAAATGCCTGATGTCTCTCCAATGCGGACAGTACCTCGGCGCGCAAGGACTCATCCGTCGCGCTATGCGGTGGATAAACCGCGGCCAGTTCGGGGGCACCGTCGCTTAGCACCAGAGCATGCAACCCACCAGCGATACGCAACGCCAGGGAATGACCGGCAGGACCAATATCACCAGTGAAACCTGCGAATTTGCGCCCCAGAGCGCTGTCTGTCGGCCAGTCGGCAGCAAGGATCGACAGCAGTTGCCCCATGAAGGGCGACCCCATGCGGGTGCAGGTATCGGCCTGAGCAGCGAAGGCATCAGGCAGGCTCATCTGAAGCGCTCCATCAATTTTTGCATGGGGGATTTTGCCGGTTCGGCGGTCTCTGGCTGCGTGGTGGTGGGGGGAGGGGTAGCTTGTTTCTGTGCTGGCTTCGGCCCCTTGGTGCCGGTGCCAGAACGCGGCGGGTTCACCCGCATGGCTACGGCATTCAGAAATTTGGACGTATCACCTGCCGCCAGATCCGCGGCCCCATCGCTGATGCCGCGCAGCACATCGTCCAACCACTCCTCATCAGCCTTGGGGAAGTCACGCAGCACATACCCCGGCACGGCGTCTTTATGTCCGGGGTGGCCAACGCCCAGGCGGACGCGGTCATAATCCGGCCCGATATGAGCATGGATTGAGCGCAACCCGTTGTGACCCGCGTGGCCGCCACCGGTTTTGCACTTCACCTTCGCCGGGGCCAGATCGATTTCATCGTGCAACACAATCACATCAGCCGGTTCCAGTTTGTAAAACCGCATCGCTGCCTGCACCGATTGGCCCGACAGGTTCATAAACGTCTCGGGTTTCAGCAAGACGGCGCGTGCTGATCCAAACCGGCCTTCGCTGATGCTGCCCTGATGTTTGCCTTTCCATGCGCTAAACCCGTGGTCCGATGCAATCCTATCCAGCGCCATAAAGCCGATGTTGTGGCGATTGCGGGCGTATTTTCCGCCCGGATTGCCAAGGCCGACGATCAGTTTCATGTGAATGCTCCGTTCGCTTTTGCACGATACTAGCAGGGCCGCGCGCCAAGCTAAATGCCTGCTATAAAACTGTCTTCAAACGCAAAACGGGGCCGCAAATGCGACCCCGTTCCTATCCATCCCGATGGGAAGATATTCTTATTCAGCGGTTTCGCCTTCGGCCGCTTCTGTTTCGGCTTCTTCACCGTCTTCATCGTCGTCGGAAGAGGCCAGACCGGAAGGTGCGGAAACCTGAGCGATAACGAAATCACGATCGATTGTCGGCTTGGCACCTTCTGGCAATTTCACATCGGAAATTGTCAAGTTGTCGCCGATTTCAAGCGCGCTGATGTCGATCTCGATGCTTTCTGGGATATCCGCAGCGGTCACAACCAGTTCGATCTCAGGGCGCAGCACATTCAATGTACCGCCCTTTTTCAGACCAACACATTCTTCTTCGCCGGTCACTTCGACGTTGATGAACAGGTTGATTTTGGTTGTGCGCTTCAGACGCATGAAGTCGACGTGCGTTGGCAGGTCTTTAACAACATGGCGCTGTACGTCGCGGCAGATAACACGCACGTCGTCGTGGCCTTCAACTTTCAAGTTGAACAATGTCGCCTTAAAGCGGCCCTTGCGCAGCATGGTCAGCAGCTTGTTGAAATCAAGGTTGATCGGCAGCGGGTCAACATCGCCACCAAAAACAATTCCCGGTACCAAGCCATCACGGCGTGCCTGACGAGCGGCGCCCTTGCCTGTCCCCGTCCGTTCCTGGGCGATAAGATCTGGAATCTCTCCGGCCATTTGTATTCTCCAATATGTAAGGGCGGGAATCCTCCAAGGCTGTATCCCCGCGTGAAGTCGCGCGTATAGAACGGTTTTGCCTGCGGGGAAAGGGCAAAAATCCGCCCCGATCTTGGCAAATGCCCATACCCGTGACAAAGGGGCATATGACATTCAAACAAGATCTTTACCTGTCGCGCAAACCGCTGGCAGGCTTCGTGGCGATTGGGGCCGCCTGGGCCACATATTTTGCGCAGATGCCGGTGGTCAAGGCACAGGTCGGTGCCACAGACGCGCAATATGGCATGGCCTTGTTGCTGGCGGCCTTCGGCGCTGTTGCTGCGATGTGGCTTGCGCCTTTGTGCCGCCGCCTTGCCGGTGGGTTTGCTGTTTCGCTTGGGATTGTCGTTGTCGCAATTGGGATGCTGGCGGCGGGTACATCAAACACGCTTGTTCTTTTAACCGGGGCAATGTTGCTGGCCTCCACCGGGTCAGGTGTTGTCGATGTTCTGATCAATGCGCGGGTGTCTGAAATTGAAGAGACCAGCCGCCGTCCCCTGATGAACCTCAACCATGCCTTATATTCCTTTGCCTATGCCGCCGGCGCGCTGTGCACGGGTGCATTGCGTCAGGCCGGGGTTGGACCAGCAGCCAGTTTCACCTTGCTGCTGATTGTGCTGCTGATACTGGCATGGGCTGCACGAGATGTCGCACCCGCAGATGAGCCATCCGGGCAAATTGGAGTTGCGCCGGTGTCGCGCCCGCTGGTGCTGCTGACTGGTGGGATTGTCCTGATCGGGTTTCTGACCGAAGCCGCCACCGAAGGCTGGTCAGCCCTGCATCTGGAACGGACACTGGGCGGCGGGCCGGGGGAGGGTGCGCTGGGGCCCGCCACATTGGGGTTGACGATGGGGCTGGGCAGGCTTGGCGGTCATATTCTGGCAGCGCGGATGCGCGATACAACACTGATGATGGGTGCCGCGCTGTTCTCTGCCTGCGGGGTTGCCCTTGCGGCATTGGCCCCAACTGTCCTTTTGGGCCTCACAGGTTTCGCCCTTGCCGGGCTTGGGATATCTGTGGTTGCCCCACTTGCCATGGCGCTGATCGGTCGTGCGGTACCGCCAGCGCAGCGGCTGTTTGCCATCAGCCGGGTGTCGGTGATCGGGTATGGGGCCTTCTTTTTCGGCCCGCCGTTGATGGGATTGGTGGCCGAAGGCTTTGGTTTGCGCAGTGCGTTTCTTTTGATTTCCGGGCTGCTTTGCGTCACGGCCATCGTGCTGATTCCTGCCTTGGCGCGCCGCATCTCGGTGTAAACGCACAATGCATTTAGGGTGCCTTGCCGCGGGCCATCCGGTGTCCTGTCCCACATCACATGTTGACCCATAGTCCGGCTGAGCGGCGCGCGGTTCCAATCCGATGCATTGGCTGCACCATCATTGCGCGGTGAAACGAAGCGGCACGCAAAGGGCAGGCATCTCAGATACCCATAAGTTTAAGTAACTTCCCCGCCGGTTTTGCCGGATCTTAAGAGAAGTGGTGCCAAGGTCTGTCGGCGGATCAAGTCGGAGACCCGAAATGCCCGGATATATTTCCGAGTTTCAATATTACGGTAATACCTCGCAAGAATTTATCGAGGTTGCGCTTCCTGCTGGAACCAACCCATCAGGTTACGTTGTCGAAATCTATGATGTGTCAGGTTACCTAATCTGGGATTTTCCACTTGGCACATCGATCGAGACAAGTGGTGGTTTTGACGTTTACGTCATCGATGCCACAACGCCCGGTTTCGACGACGAGGGGGCTGATCCGACCGGGATGATGTATCCAGACGATGGGATCGCGCTGGTGGATGATCAGGGGGATGTTCAGCAATTTCTGTCGTATTGGGACAATACAATAACGGCCATTGAAGGGGCCGCAAGTGGGTTGACCACCACGGATGTGGGTACGGCAGGGGCAGGTCAGTCGTTACAGTCGGACGACCGTGGAGCGAGCTATTACACACAAAACATCCCGAATGCAGGAACGATTCCCGCCTGCTATGCAACTGGCAGCCTGATCGCGACACCTGCCGGGGTAATTCCTGTTGAACAACTGACCGTGGGTGATTGTGTTCTCGGGCAGGATGACAGGCTGCATCGGGTGCGATGGGTCTGGTCAGGGCAGCAACCGCTGGATGGGGTGGCCGGGGATCAAAAACCGGTTTTGATCCGCGCCGATGCTCTGGGGAAAGGCCTGCCAAAGCAAGATCTTATTGTTTCGGGTCAGCACCGGATTGTAGTGGGGGGCTCGGGGCAACTTGAAGACACCTTTGATACACCAATGATGGTGCCGGCCAAAGCCCTTGTCGAACATCGTGGCGTCCGTTTTATGACGGGAAAGCGGTCGATCATGTGGCATCACTTTCTCTGTGACGCCCATTCGGTGGTGTTTGCAAACGGGGTTGCCTCTGAAAGTCTGCTGTTGGGGCCAACTTTTCTACAGGGGATGAACAGGGCCCAATTGGCCGAACTGTCTCGGGCGCTGCAGCGCAGAATCACACGCGGGACCACTGAAAACGCGGCACTGCACTGTCTGACAGTAGGTGCAGCAAGGCGTGCCTTACGTTCCCGGAACCTTGCCGGGGCAGGGTGCCAATTGTAAGCGGTGGTTTGGTTTCACAGGTGTTTGATGGTGATCTTCAACGCCCCTCTGCAAGGGATGGTGAATAATTCGGCATGCGTTGGAAATATAGCGGTGTACCTTTGCTGATTTCGCAAACACGCGAGGTCAGCAATCCGCCGCTATCAGATGACCATTTGCAGCCAGAATTTCATCGTACAACATAAAATCTTCTGCTCGAACTTCACGCAACAGGGCCAAGGTTTCCTCGCTTAGAGGTGCATCAATCAGTGGCGAAACATTTTTGGGCGCGATTTCGACCGTGTGTTGCAGGTGCTGTGACAAGAACGCCAAAAACTTTTCTGGCTGCTCATAGGCAAAGACATGATCCGCCATCACACGGGTCTTGCCATCGGTGAGAAAGCTGAACTGTCGCCCGATCCGTGCCCGCTCTGGCGGTTTATCCGATACCACTTCGCGCACAAATTGGTCGAAACTAATGCCCTTGGTGCTAAGCTTGGTGCCATCCAGCCGTTTCTGGCTGCGGTATTTGTACCAACTGCGGATCTGATCAACCGGTTCGCGCATCACCGCGACCGAGGCCGGGCGCACGCCAAATGTATCCTCAAGAAAGGGTGCGACCTTATTGGCATATCGGACAGCGGTGATGTGTTTGCGGTTCTTGGAAAACACAATCTCGGCACGTGGCTTCAGCGCCATTTCCACCGCCGTCGTGCCCGTCTTGGGGGTGGCAAGAAAGGTAATCTTATGGCGCAGGAAAACAAGCATGATCCAGACCTAACCCAGCCCTATGGTTTCTGCCAGCGTCCACCGAAATCCTCCGGGATCAGCAGGTTGTGCCGGCCCAGATTGGCAACATTGGTTTCGCCACACAGCGCCATGGTTGTGTCCAGTTCTTTGTGGATCACTTCCAGCGCAGTTTGCACCCCTTTTTGGCCCATCGCACCCAGACCATAGACGAAAGCGCGCCCGATCATCGTGCCCTTTGCCCCCATGGCGAGCGCCTTCAGCACGTCCTGACCAGAGCGGATACCGCTATCAAGATGCACTTCAACCTGATCCCCCACTGCGTCCAGAATGCTTGGCAATGCCGAGATCGAGCTGACCGCCCCGTCCAGCTGCCGCCCGCCGTGGTTGGACACAACAATTGCATCCGCCCCGACCTTAAGCGCCATTTTGGCATCTTCAGCATCCAGGATCCCCTTGAGGATGACCTTGCCGCCCCATTGCTCTTTCAGCTTGGCAATCTTGGCCCAATCCAGCGTCAGATCAAATTGCTCCGCAGTCCAGGCCCCGAGGCTGGAAGCATCGGAAATGCCTTCGACATGGCCGACGATATTGCCGAACTCGCGCCGCTTGGCCTGCAGCATTTCAATGCCCCAGGCCCATTTGGTCATCAGGTTGGCGATGGTTTTTGGCGTCAGCTTGGGTGGGGCGGATAGGCCGTTTTTCAGGTCCTTGTGCCGTTGCCCCAGAATCTGCAGGTCCAGTGTGATCACCAGGGCAGAGCAGTTTGCATCCTTGGCCCGTTGGATCAACCGGCTGACATAATCCGTATCGCGCATTGTATAAAGCTGGAACCAGAACGGTGCATTTGTTGCCTCGGCCACGTCTTCGATTGAGTTGATGGACATGGTGGAGAGGGTGAAAGGCACACCAAATGCCTTGGCCGCTTTCGCTGCTTTGATCTCGCCATCCGCATGCTGCATGCCGGTCAGCCCCACCGGGGCCAGTACAACCGGCATCGCCACATCCTGTCCGATCATTTGCCCCGCAGTGCTGCGCCCTGACATGTCCACTGCAACCCGCTGACGCAGGCGTAGCTTGTCGAAATCAGAGGTGTTCTCGCGGAAAGTCTGCTCTGTCCAGCTGCCGGATTCGCAATAATCATAGAACATGCGCGGCACGCGACGTTCATATATACGCTTAAGATCGCCGATATTGGTGATGACTGGCATGAGGAGACTCCATATTGGTAATCTTTACTTACCAATTTAGCCTGCCTCGGTCAATTCAGCGATTTGGCCCGGATCAGGCGGCGTGGGCACCGTCCGACAGGGTTTTCACAAACGTGAGTACATCCGCCACGCTGTCCCCCGCAGCAATGCGCGCCACAATGGCAGAGCCGACAACAACGCCATCCGCCACTTCGGCAATCGCCTGTGACTTGGCAGGGGTGTTCACGCCAAAGCCGACAATCACCGGCAGGCCGCTGGCCTCGCGGATGCGCAGAACCTCTGGGCCAACATCGCCTGCATCCGCTTCGGCAGACCCGGTGATGCCGGTGATCGACACGTAATAGACAAAGCCGGAGGTGTTCTGCACCACGCGGGGCAGGCGGTTGTCATCCGTTGTCGGGGTTGCAAGGCGGATAAAGTTCAATCCGGCCTCCTGCGCGGGCAGGCACAATTCACTATCTTCTTCAGGGGGCAGGTCGACAATGATCAACCCGTCGATGCCTGCCTCTTTGGCGGCTTTCAGGAATTTCTCGACGCCCATTGAATAGATCGGATTGTAATACCCCATCAGCACAATCGGTGTGGTGTCATCCTCCTTACGGAAGGACGCGGCCATCTCCAGCGTCTTGAGCAGGGTCATACCGCCCTCAAGGGCGCGTTGTCCGGCGAACTGGATCGTTGGGCCATCGGCCATTGGATCGGTGAAGGGCAGGCCAAGCTCGATGACATCGACCCCGGCACCGGGCAGGCCGCGCATGACCTCCAGAGAAGTTTCCATATCGGGATCACCCGCCATAATATAAGAGACAAAGGCCTTTTTGCCTTGCGCTTTGAGGTCGGCGAATTTGGCGTCGATACGGGTCATGGGGTGGGCCTTTGCGTTTGTACCCCCGTTCAATGGCGAACCTTGCGCCGGAAATCAATGTGCGACCTGCGCTGTAGGGGGAGGAATTTTGCAAAATTCCGGTACGGAAAATGGGAATTTTCCGCACACAAGGCCAGCGTGAAGCTCCCAAACCCTTGCACCGCCCCCTGTCAGGCCATAGGACAGCGCAAAATCTGCTGTCGCAAGGATCAAGATCATGGGTTTCAAAATGGGTATCGTAGGTCTGCCGAACGTTGGCAAATCGACCTTGTTTAACGCGCTCACCCGCACCGCCGCTGCACAGGCCGCGAATTTTCCCTTTTGTACAATCGAACCCAACGTGGGCGAAGTCGCTGTTCCAGATGCACGGTTGGACAAGCTCGCCGCCATCGCATCGTCCAAATCCATCATTCCGACACGCATGACCTTTGTGGACATTGCAGGTCTGGTAAAAGGTGCCTCCAAAGGGGAGGGGCTGGGCAACCAGTTTCTGGCCAATATCCGCGAGACGGACGCGATTGCCCATGTGCTGCGCTGTTTTGAAGATGGTGATGTTACCCATGTGGAGGGGCGCGTTGATCCGGTGGCCGATGCGGAAACCATTGATACCGAATTGATGCTTGCGGATCTGGAAAGCATCGAAAAACGCCGCGCCGGGTTGGTGCGCAAGATCAAAGGAAATGACAAGGACGCGGTGCAGCAGGATCGTCTGCTGGGCATGGCGCAGGACGCAATTGAAGCGGGCAAGCCAGCCCGCACCGTCGAGGTCGACGAAGATGACGCCAAAGCCTGGCGCATGCTGCAACTGTTGACCACCAAACCGGTTCTCTACGTCTGCAACGTAGGCGAGAGCGAAGCCGCCGAAGGAAATCAGTACTCGGCACAGGTGGCGGAGATGGCCGCCGCTCAGGGCAATTCCCATGTCATCATCTCGGCCCAGATCGAAGAAGAGATCAGCCAGCTGGAAGACGAGGAAGCAGAGATGTTCCTTGAGGAAATGGGCCTTGCCGAGGCTGGTCTGGACCGTCTGATCCGTGCCGGTTACGAGCTGTTGCATCTGGAGACCTATTTCACCGTTGGTCCCAAAGAGGCCCGTGCTTGGACCATCAAATCCGGCACCTCAGCGCCCAAGGCTGCGGGTGTCATCCATGGTGATTTTGAAAAAGGGTTCATCCGCGCCGAGACGATTGCCTATGATGATTTCATCACTCTGGGCGGCGAGGGGCCTGCGAAAGAGGCTGGCAAGATGCGCGCCGAGGGCAAAGGATATATAGTGAAGGACGGGGATGTGTTGCACTTCCTGTTTAACACTTAAGACCAGCCATGCTTCGGCCTGTCTGACCGCCTTTAACGTGATGTTCGACCCGGCACCACAAATGCGCATGGCGGAACGACGCAAATGCGAAAGGCCCGATCAAATGACCGGGCTGTTGAATGTCATTGAGAACTGACCCGGTATTGTCACCGAGATTTGACCCGCCTTTATTGTTTATCAGCAGTTACGTTTTGGTCAATGTTGTGGCCTCCTTTGTGGTTTTCTTTGCTGCC
>Ga0189291_100082_pt1 | contig 121958 bp, 114 predicted proteins | sample UW1redminimetaG_FD_130331 | JGI IMG/M metagenome (GOLD analysis project Ga0189291, IMG submission 130331) | Marine microbial communities from the Costa Rica Dome - UW179B-red mini metaG | ecosystem: Environmental > Aquatic > Marine > Oceanic > Photic zone | place: Costa Rica: the Eastern...
CAAATGGTAGACCAAAAGTGCCCCTTTACATCGAACACTTCCTTAGCTAACCTATTGATATTGTTGGATATCAACCAAAATTGGATGCCTGTGATGAGAAACTAACCTCTCCGGCAGCACCATTTTCTCGTTCACTATTTCCTATATGCTAAAGCTTTTTTAGCACCTTTTCGGTCAACGCCAATTCAAAAATCGCCCTCCAACGATCCCTGCAGAGTTCTCGAACTTGGTCATCGACTATGACACGTTCGACCATTTTGTGCTTGAAGCAGAGTTCCAAGTGATTTGCGATCTTCATTTGATCCCACAAAGTTGACCAATAGCGCGACTCGGGGCAGCATTTAGTCACAGAATTCAGAGGAAACATTGTGCAGAAATTTAAACAATTCGATTTTGACAGGGGCAAAGTTCAATTCGAACCAGAATACCAACAGGAACCGTCCCATTTTGTGGTTGAGTTTTGTTTAACTTTTGGGTTGGAAATTGAAAAAATTACAACTTTTGATGTACTTACATTGACTGCGATAGTGCCAAACAAACTTAGCGGCACTCCTTTCGACGAAATTGAAAGGGAAGCCGCAAAACAAATTGCCCCACTATTACGAAACCTTGCTGACGAGGTTGATGCGCGTATAGCCGGCAGGACGCAACCCGACCATGTTCACTAATGGTTTAACCGTTTCAATCAGTCTTGCGTTTTGGCAAAAAGAATCTGGCTAAGCAGTGGTTCAAATGCACTCATCATTTCTGTCGTTAGACATCAGACTGCACATACGTAGCTGGAAGTGCTCGAGAGTTTGAGCCTTTCTGGCAGCAACACTTTCCCCAAACTAAAGCGTTGTTCCATCTTAGCTAAACCAGTTGCGCGGTGCTGCCGCGTTTTATCAGTAGCACATCAACCAATTGCACATTGTCTGGCGAGGTGGTGGCGCGGCCGGAGAGTTGGGCCATTAGGGTTGTGGCGGCAAGTACGCCTAGTTGGGTGCGGTTTTGGCGGATGGTGGTTAGTGATGGGATGAAGCGGTCGGCGATTTCGATGTCGTCAAAGCCAACTACGGACATGTCTTTTGGCACTTGTACACCGCGTTTGTGCATTTCTGATATGAACCCCATCGCGATCAAATCGGAGCCGCAGAACACGGCGGTAGGCGGCTCCGCCATTTCAATAAACTGACGGGCGGCCTGTGCGCCAGCATCTAGCGAAAAATCGCCGCCATCTACAATCCAATGCGGGTCAATTTTCAGTTCATGATCTGCAATCGCTGCTTCAAATCCTGCCAAACGTTCTTTTGTTAATACGTTGTTACGCGGTCCTGCAATATGGCCGATTTTTGTGTGTCCTAGCTTTACCAAATGCGCGACGGCTTGCTGCGCGCCGCCCCTATTGTCGCTGCGCACAGAAGGCATATTGGTGTCAGGTTTCCATTCGCAAGCAAACACGATGCGATTGTCGGGCGCTGTTTGCGCCAATTCGTTCAACACAGCGCGCGGTATGCTTCCATCCAACAGAATCACCCCATCTGCGCGGGTATCGCGAAAATAGCCGGTAAGCTGATCTTGTTTGATGCCATTGGTATCTGCAATGAGAACGCTCAAATCCGAAGTGGCAAACACGCTTTCAATGCCTGATAATATCTGCGAGAAAAACGGATTTCCAAGATTTGGCAGCAACACCAAAATGGCCCCAGCTTGGCGTTTTCGCAGGTTCTGGGCAGCTCTGTTTATACGGTATCCGGTCTTTTCAACGGCCTCTAAAACAGCGTCACGCGTTTTTTCCGACACCAGATCAGGGTTGGAAAGAGCACGACTGACGGTGGCAGTGGACACACCCGCTTCAACTGCAACATCCTGAATTCTTGGGCCTTTTGCATTCATATCAGTGCTCTCACATTTACGCTTTTGCACAGTAGTAAACAAATTCTTGACATATGCAAATCGGTTATGAAATATTATGTAATCGATTACAATCTCGCCCTGCTAAGTGAAATGTAATCGATTGCATAATTTGAATGGTATGCTGAGGAGTGAAGTCAGCATGTCGTTTTTTTTGAGGCGCAAGCCTCACCCCAGGGAGGAAGAAATGAAGTCTTTAAGAAAATTATTGGTTGCTACCACGGCAATCTGCTCACTGACAGCAGGCGCTTTTGCGACTGATCTAGAAGTTACACACTGGTGGACATCGGGCGGCGAAGCAGCTGCCGTTGCTGAGATGGCAAAAGCATTTAATGCTGGTGGCGACAACTGGGTTGACGGTGCGATTGCTGGCTCAAGCGGTGTTGCTCGGCCAATCATCATCTCACGCATTATTGGTGGCGAACCAATGGGTGCCACACAGTTGAACCACGGACGCGAAGCAGAAGAGCTGATTGAAGCTGGTCTGCTTACTGACTTGACAGAGCTTGCGGAAGCTGAAGGCTGGCGCGATATCGTAAATCCTTCAAAACTGCTCGATGCCTGCACCCTGGACGGCCGAATTTACTGCGTACCAGTGAACATTCACTCGGCTCAGTGGATCTGGTTGAGCCACGCAGCATTTGAAAAAGCCAACACACCTGTGCCAACAAACTGGGACGAATTCGTTGCAGCTGGCCCAGCATTGCGTGAAGCAGGCATCGTGCCATTGGCTATGGGTCAGCAATCCTGGCAGACCAACCTTGCGTTCGGCACCTTGGCTGTAGCGCTTGTGACACCTGAAATCTGGAACGCGGTGAACGTGGATAAAGATGCAGAGGTTGCTGCGGGTCCAGAATATGCAAAGGTATTTGAAGCTTTTGCTGTTGCGCGCGGCCTTTCTGAAGGATCAAACGTACAAGACTGGAACCAAGCCACAAACATGGTGATCACTGGCACTGCCGGCGCGCAAATCCATGGTGACTGGGCACAGGGCGAATTCCAAGTTGCGGGTCAAGTTGCTGGCGAGGATTATTCATGTCTTCCAGGTCTTGGTGTAAACGAAGTTCTTGATACGGGTGGTGATGCTTTCTACTTCCCAGTTCTTGACGACCCTGATCAAAAGGCCGCTCAACTTCGTTTGGCTTCAACCTTGATCTCAAAAGAAGTGCAAGTTGCCTTCAACTTGAAAAAAGGTTCACTGCCAATTCGTGGTGATATAGACCTTTCAACTGCAAACGACTGCATGCAGAAGGGCCTCAAAATCCTTGCAGATGGTAAAGTGCTGCCAACAGGCAACATCTTGTTCACACGAGACACCATCAACCAAATCGATGATCTAATGGTCGAATTCTGGAATGACACAAGCATTACACCTGAAGAAGTTCAGGCTGGATATGCCAAAATCATTGCATCTGCAGACTAATCACCGGCAACCAATGGGGGCCGTCGCTATTCCAAGCGCCGGCCCTTTTTTTGCCTTTGAACATTTCGGGTGCTTTAATTTCCGTAATTGCCGGAACGACTCGCATCCGTTTTGTTTAGAATTCGAGGGGTTTTCTTATGGCGCAGGAAAAGCGTCCCACCAAGATATTTAGGAACCTAAGTGCAAAAATTGCGGCCATTCCGATGGTTGTCACCGCACTTGGCGTTTTCATAGGTTGTTCAATCTGGACGATCGTTCATTCGTTCACGGGGTCACGACTTCTCCCGAACACGAAATGGGTGGGCTTTGATCAATATGAACGTCTTTGGGGCACCAAACGATGGTTGATCTCCATTGAAAACCTGATGATCTACGGTGTTTGCTCGCTCGTATTTTCTCTGCTTATTGGGTTCACACTGGCCGCATTGCTTGATCAAAAAATTCGCTTTGAGAGCTTGTTTAGATCTGTCTTTTTGTATCCGTTTGCCCTTTCGTTCATCGTAACAGGGCTCGTTTGGCAGTGGATATTAAACCCTGACTTTGGCGTACAAAGCATTGTGCGCAGCATGGGGTTTGAAACATTCACATTTGACCCGCTGTACAATTCGGACATCGTAATTTTCGGCATTCTTTTTGCCGGGCTCTGGCAGGGAACGGGCTTTGTTATGGTGCTTATGCTCGCGGGCCTGCGCGGTATCGATGAAGAAGTATGGAAGGCTGCGCGTGTTGATGGCATTCCGATTTGGAAGACTTATATCTTTATCATCATCCCCATGATGCGGCCCGTTTTCATCACCACTCTGGTAATCATCGCAGCTGGTATTGTGAAGGTTTATGACTTGGTGGTCGCTCAAACATCTGGTGGCCCTGGCCTCGCATCAGAAGTGCCGGCCAAATATGTGTTCGACTATATGTTTGCGGCGCAAAATCTGGGGCAAGGCTTTGCCGGCTCCACTATGATGCTGTTGTCGGTTTTGGTGGTCCTTATCCCTTGGGCATATCTCGAATTCGGAGGGAAGAAAAATCATGGCTAACGCTCCCATACTCACCGGCCCAAGTGGCAAAAAACCGCGCAAAGCGCTCTCGCCCCGCAACATCATGCTTTATGGCACGCTTATTGTTGTCGCCATGTATTACGCCCTGCCCCTTTATGTGATGATCGTTACATCGCTAAAAGGCATGCCGGAAATTCGGCTAGGCAATGTTTTCGCAGCACCGGTTGAAATCACGTTTGAACCTTGGGTCAAAGCTTGGTCTCAAGCCTGTACTGGCCTAAATTGTGACGGGCTTTCCCGGGGCTTTTGGAATTCGGTTCGCATCACCGTTCCTTCCGTTATTCTTTCCATCGCCATTGCTTCGATCAATGGATATGCGCTGGCCAACTGGAAATTTAAGGGCTCCGATGTCTTTTTCACCATCTTGATATTTGGGGCATTTATTCCCTATCAGGTGATGATTTATCCAATGGTGATCATCTTGCGTGAACTGGGCCTTTACACAAAGTTGGAAGGTTTGATTCTTGTGCATACGGTGTTTGGTATGCCGATTTTGACCTTGTTGTTCCGCAACTATTTCACTTCACTTCCCGAGGAATTGTTTAAGGCGGCGCGGGTCGATGGCGCAGGTTTTTGGGGCATTTACCTCAAAGTCTTGGTGCCCATGTCCATTCCCATTTTTGTGGTGGCGGTGATCTTGCAGGTTACAGGCATTTGGAACGATTTCTTGTTTGGCGTCATTTACACCAAACCGGACACCTACCCAATGACGGTGCAACTGAACAACATCGTTAATTCCGTGCAGGGTGTGAAAGAATATAACGTCAACATGGCGGCAACGCTTTTGACGGGCATTGTGCCTCTTTTCATCTATTTTATTTCTGGAAAACTGTTCGTCCGTGGCATTGCCGCCGGCGCGGTGAAAGGCTGATCATGACCAGTGTTTCAATCAAAAATCTCGATCTGAACTTTGGCAGCGTCAAAGTTCTAAAGCAGCTCAATCTCGACATCGGCGAAGGCGAATTTCTTGTTCTGCTCGGTGCTTCGGGCTGCGGCAAATCTACGTTACTCAATTGCATCGCTGGTCTTTTGGACGTGAGTGACGGCCAAATCCACATCAATGGCAAAAACGTCACGTGGGAAGAGCCAAGCGAGCGCGGCATCGGCATGGTGTTTCAGTCATACGCGCTCTATCCGCAAATGACGGTGAAGGGCAATCTAAGCTTTGGACTTAAAAATGCCCGGGTACCAAAAGACGAAATTGAAAAGCGTATCGCCCGCGCAGCTGAAATATTGCAAATGGAAGACTTGCTTCACCGTAAGCCAGCAGCTCTTTCGGGCGGGCAGCGCCAACGCGTTGCCATCGGGCGCGCGCTTGTGCGTGATGTTGATGTGTTCTTGTTTGACGAGCCTTTGTCGAACCTTGATGCGAAACTGCGGGCTGATTTGCGTGTAGAAATCAAGCGTTTGCACCAGCGCCTAAACAATACAATGATTTATGTGACGCATGACCAAGTTGAGGCCATGACTTTGGCGGACCGGATTGCGATTATGAAAGCTGGTTTGATCCAACAATTGGGTAGCCCTGAAGAGATTTATAATCGCCCCGTGAATAAATATGTAGCGGATTTTATTGGCTCTCCGTCAATGAACTTCCTTGAAGGTCAATTGAGTTCAAAAGGTCAATTCAAAGTTGGCGGCACAGTAGTCGATCTGAAGGGATACGAATTTGCCGGCGGGCCTATCTCCGCACCAGTTTGGTTTGGGTTCCGCCCAGAACATGTGTTCGCGGGTGAGGCGGCGCAATCCCAGCCATTCTCGGCCACTGTTGTTGCTGAAATTGTTGAGCCAATGGGTTCGGACACATTGGTTTGGACAAAAATTGAAAATCAAGCCTTCCGTGTGCGCATGGACGGCCAAGCAAGCATCAAAACTGGAGACAGCTTTTTGCTAGGGTTTGACCCAGCACGCGCCTCCATTTTTGACAAAGAAACAGAGTTACGGGTCTAACCCATATATACAGAGGAATTTGCTCATGGATTTGAGTTTTCAGCTTTATAGCGCACGCAATTTCCAACCTTGGCCCGAAATGCTGCAAGCACTTGCAGCAAATGGATACCGCCAAGTTGAGGGCTACGGCGACGTTTATGCGAACCCAGCAGAATTTGCGGCGGACCTTGATAATCTTGGATTGAAAATGCCGTCTGGGCATTTTGGCATCGACATGTTGGAAGATGATTTTGACTCTGCGTTGAGCATCATCTCAGCATTTGGCATGACCCAGGTTTATTGCCCTTATCTTAACGAGGAAGATCGCCCAAAAGACGCAGCTGGTTGGCAAGGCTTCGCCCGCCGTCTTGCTACAATTGGTGAAAAGCTGGCAAGCCATGGTGTAGCTTTTGGGTGGCACAACCATGATTTTGAATTTGTGGCTTTGCCGGACGGGCAAATGCCCATGGCGATCATACTTGAGACGGCGAAAAACATCTCATGGGAATCCGACATTGCATGGATTGTTGTTGGCGGCGAAGACCCGTTTGCTTGGATCGAGAAATATGGTGATCGCATTAGCGCCATCCATGTTAAGGATCGGGCTCCAGAGGGCGAAAACATTGATCAAGACGGTTGGAGTGATGTGGGTGCAGGCACCATGGATTGGGCGGCATTGTTAACCGCTGTGAAGAACAAGACCAACGCGTCTGTCTATGCAGTAGAACATGACAATCCCTCAGATGCATTTGCTTTTGCAAAAAACTCTTTTGACAACATCCAGAATTTCTAAGGTAAACGAGTATGACAAAGAAACTTGGCATCGGTGTCATCGGCTGCGGCAACATTTCAGCCGCCTATATGCGCCTCGCCCCATCGTTTAAATCGATTGAAATGCGTGCCTGTGCAGACTTGAACCGTCAGGCCAGTGCGGCACGCGCTGCAGAATTTGGCATTCGCGACTTGTCGATTGAGGAACTATTGGCTGCAGATGACATCGACATTGTTGTCAACCTGACGATACCCGATGCACATTTTCCGGTGACTATGAAAATTTTGGAAGCTGGCAAACATGCTTATTCTGAAAAACCACTGGTTTTGTCATTGGAAGACGGCAAAGCCATGCGCGAAAAAGCAGCGGCGAAGGGCCTAAGAGTTGGCTGTGCACCGGATACATTTCTTGGTGGTTCACACCAACAAGCACGCGCATTGATCGATGATGGATCAATTGGCAAGGTCATCGCTGGCTCATGCCATGTGATGAGCCACGGCATGGAGGACTGGCATCCAAATCCAGACTTTTTCTTCCAACCCGGCGGCGGCCCAGTGCTTGATCTTGCGCCCTACTACATCACCAACTTGGTGAATATGATTGGCCCCGTAGCTCGCGTTGCGGCGCTTACCACTAAAGGATCTGAAACGCGAACTATTGCAAATGGCGAGCGCAATGGCGAAGAAATACCCGTCGACACGGCCACCAATATTCACGCGCTATTGCAGTTCGAAAACGGGGCGACCATTACCATGTCAAATTCATGGGATGTGTGGGCACATCGCCATGCCAACATGGAAATCTATGGTAGCGAGGGCAGTCTGTTTGTGCCCGACCCCAACTTTTTTGGGGGCGATTTGGAAATGGCTGGTCGTGATGGTGACATCAAGTCAGTTGCCGCGTGGGACCACCCATTTTCTAAAGCCAATGACGGTGACCATGCAAATTACCGCACAGCAGGTCTGGCCGACATGGCTGATGCAATTCTAAACGGTGGCGACTATCGCTGTAGCTTGGACGTGGCATTGCACGTCGTGGATGTGATGACGTCGATCCTGAAATCCGGTGAAACGGGCCAATTTGTGCAAATGACCACAAGTTGCAACCGACCAGCCGCGTTTGGCCCAACAGAAGCAAATGCGCTGCTGGCCTAAAACCAGCAGCTCCTAGATCAATAAAACAGAAGGCAGACAGACATGGCGAAAAATATGAAGGGCCCAGGCATTTTTCTGGCGCAATTTATGGGTGACGACGCGCCTTTTAATTCCCTGCCTGCCATCACAAAGTGGGCCGGAGACTTGGGGTATAAAGGCGTGCAAATGCCTGCAGGAGATGATCGGCTGTTTGACTTGGACAAGGCCGCCACCTCAAAAACCTATTGCGATGAGATCGCCGGCATTTGCGCTGATAACGGCGTGGAAATCACGGAGCTTTCCACCCACATGTTGGGGCAAATGGTTGCGGTGCATCCTGCCTATGATGCCCAGTTCGACGGGATGGTGCCTAACCAAGTGCGCGGCAATCCAAAAGCCCGCCAAGAATGGGCAACTGGTGAGCTGATTAAAGCGGCAAAAGCCTCCCGCAATTTTGGCTTGGATGTTTCGGTGTCTTTTACTGGATCGCTGGCGTTTCCTTACATCTACCCTTGGCCACAACGTCCGGACGGGTTGGTCGAAGAAGCCTTTGGTGAATTGGCCCGCCGCTGGAAACCTATTCTTGATGTTTATGAAGAACATGGTGTCGACATTGCCTATGAGATTCACCCCGGCGAAGACGTATTTGATGGAGCAACCTTTGAAATGTTTCTCGAGGCTGTAGGCAACCATAAACGTTGCATGATCAATTATGATCCCTCCCATTTCTTGTTACAGCAAATGGACTATCTGGCGTTCATTGACATCTATCACGAACGGATATCTGCCTTTCACGTGAAGGATGCAGAGTTTAACCCAGATGGCCGCCAAGGCGTTTACTCTGGCTATCAACCTTGGCTAAACCGCGCAGGGCGCTTTAGGTCATTGGGTGACGGACAAGTAGATTTTTCAGGCATATTCTCTCGCCTTTCAACCCATGGATACGACGGGTGGGCAGTGCTTGAATGGGAATGCGTTCTAAAGCATCCAGAAGATGGCGCACGCGAAGGCGCGCCGTTTATCGAGCATCACATGATCCGGCGCACAGAGCGGGCATTTGACGATTTTGCCGACAGTGGCGCAGACCGTTCTGCTGTGCGCAAGATGATGGGTATTGAGTAGGAAACGACATGCATAAACGCATAAAACTTGGCATGATTGGTGGTGGCCAGGGCGCATTTATCGGCGCCGTGCACCGGATAGCCGCGCGTATTGACGATCAATTTGAATTGGTCGCAGGCGCCCTTTCCTCCAACCCTGAGCGTGCGGCATCATCTGCCGCCGAAGTGGGCATTGACCCATCGCGTTCCTACGCGTCATTTGAAGAAATGGCCCGTGCCGAAGCTGGGCGCGAAGACGGCATCAAAGCGGTTTCTATTGTCACGCCCAATCATTTACATTTCCCCGTTGCCAAAGCATTTTTGGATCAGGGCATCAGCGTGATTTGTGACAAGCCCCTAACCTCTACGCTTGAAGATGCACTGACTCTTGGGGAAACCGTGAAGGCTTCGTCGGCCGAGTTTATCCTGACACACAATTATTCGGGCTACCCTATGGTGCGCCAAGCACGAGAAATGGTGCAATCTGGCCAAATTGGGAAACTGCGTCGAGTGCAGGTTGAATATGTGCAAGATTGGTTGAGCGCATCCATTGATGCAGGTGAAAACAAACAGGCGGATTGGCGCGCGAACCCAGAAATGTCCGGGCTTGGTGGCGCGATTGCCGATATTGGCACCCACGCCTTTCAACTTTCTCAGTTCATTTGCGCGGAGCCATTAAAAGAAATTGCGGCGGACCTGAGCGCGTTTATTGAAGGACGCTTGGTGGACGATGACGCGCACATGATGATGCGTTATCAGAACGGCGCGAAGGGCTATTTGTGGGCCAGCCAAGTTTCGCCGGGCAATGAAAATGGGCTGCATATTCGCATTTACGGCGAAAAAGGCGGGCTTGAATGGCGTCAAGAAAATCCGAACCAATTGTGGGTTGGCATGCTGGGTGAACCCAAACAATTACTCACCCGCGGCGGGCATGGCACCAGCGTAATTGCCGCAAATGTCACCCGCGTTCCGGCTGGTCACCCTGAAGGATATTTGGAAGGTTTTGCAACGATCTATAACGAAGCCGCGCACATTATTCGCAATGGCCGCAAACCTAGCGACCTTTGCCCGGGAATTGAAGACGGCATTATGGGCATGCGGTTTATCGATGCGGCGATTAGATCATCAAAGGCTAATGCGAGTTGGACACCAATTGATGCCTAGTTTGGTCTTTTAACAAAGTCATAGTTGTGCAAATCTGAGGTAAATCCATTTGCCAAAGAATTGTTCCAAGATGTTCCACATTGACAGCTACTATGCCAGCACATTGGCCGCCAAAACATCCTTCTCTGCGCTCAACGAAGATATTGAAGTTGATGTGTGTGTCGTCGGTGGCGGACTGGCTGGCTTAACCACGGCGCGTGAACTTCTTAATCACGGCAAGTCTGTTGCGCTTTTGGAAGGCAATAAAGTTGGCTGGGGCGCGTCTGGGCGCAATGGCGGCTTTGTCTCAGATGGCTATGCCGAAGGCATACTCAATTTAGAGAGAAAACTCGGCGTCACGCACGCAAAAGCGCTCTTCGACATTAGCCGTGAAGGCACCCAATATGTCTGGCAAAACATTGAAGGGTTTGCAGCGACAGGACAAGATCCACAATACAATTGGCTCAATGTGGTGCGTCATGATGTGGGCAACAAGCTACAGAAATCCGTTGAAAAACTGGTGACAACCTACGGCGCAAATTACAAATATTTGTCCACCGAAGAAGTCCGGTCGCACCTAAAGTCATCAAGTTATTTCCAAGGGCTGGAAGATCAGTCTGCTTTCCACATTCATCCGCTCAACTATTGCGTTTCCCTCGCTGCTGATCTTCACGCAAGGGGCGGCATGATTTTTGAAGAAACCCAAGCCCGTGCGCTGCATAAACATGAGGGTCATTTCAACATTGAGACGTCATGTGGCACCATAAAGGCTGGGCAAGTTGTTTTGTGCGGCAGTGCATACATGCACAACCTGTATCCAAAAATTGAAGGCGCGGTTTTGCCCGTTGCAACTTATGTGGTGACCACCAAGCGGATGAAAGAGAAGCTAAAACAGGCAATTGCCTTTAGGGGCTGTATTTCAGATAATCGCCGCGCGGGCGATTATTATCGCTTGATTGAAGGGGGTGACCGACTGCTTTGGGGTGGGCGCATCACCACGCAAAAATCTGAACCCAAACAATTAGCCACATTACTGAAACGGGACATAGAAGCAATTTACCCGCAGTTGCAGGGTCTTGAAGTGGACAAAGCATGGTCGGGCCTAATGGGATATTGCACCCACAAAATGCCCGTATTGGCCCAACTGGAACCCGGCATTTGGGCCGCAACTTCCACTGGCGGACATGGTCTGAACACAACAGCGGCCTTGGGCATTGTGGTTGCTGAGGCAGTCGCTGGGGTGTCTGATCGTTACAAGCTTTTCGCGCCGTTCAAGGCACAATGGACTGGCGGTCCCGTTGGGCGCGTGGCGACGCAATTGGCCTATTGGGGAATGCAGATGCAAGACAAATGGGATGAACGCTAGTTTAACCGACAAAGTAATTCTAGACTTTTAATCTACCCTCGTTAAGCATTTAACCTTTTGTTTATTGTAATTTGGCGCAAAACGTCACAGCATAGGCCTTTGCTAGGGGGAGAACATCGATGTCTGTTATGCGGGATTTACTTCATCAATATAATACGACCAAAGGGCCAACCTATCGGAATGCCATGGTTTGGATCGTATTTGCTGCACTCATTATTTGGTGTGGCGGCTTGTTTTTGATTTTGAACTTCACCTAATTAGTCATTCATCCGCACACTCTGGCGTTGTTTACCTAAAGATAAAGTTCTTGCACCTAGCTTCAAATGTGGTTTGATGCGCGCCTATTGTTCTTCTTTGGGAGGCAGAGCAAATGCGGTGGATTGTTCTTGGTGCAAAAACCCTGGCTGGTTTTTTTGCCCTGTTGGTTGTTGGCGCGGTGATCTATTTGATCGTTGCCCCACCTGACCTGTTGCGCGTTGCTTCAAATTATTCGGCCAAAATTGTTTGCTCCAACGTATTTTTGGCCGGGCGCGATGCGGTAGAAGTTCAAAATATCGATGTACAAGCAGGCGGCCACCCCATCCTTGGCTATATCTCTGTTGAAGTAGACGAACCCAACGGTGTCGTCTCCGCCCGATTACTCGGCTTATTCGCCACGGGCACTGCGGTCTATCGGCAGGGCCTAGGATGCGCGAGTACCCCCAACGGTGATATCGCCTCTGTCAAAAACATTTCGCTTGAGGATCAGAAAATTGAGCAATTTACCCGTCTTGCCGACTGGCAAATGGGCGCGCACAACCTCGAAATTGATACAATCTTGGCCAATGAAGATCTTATTGGCCCGCAAATGCGAGCGGTCGTTGTGATCAAAGATGGGCGTTTCGTAGCAGAAACCTATGGGCCGAGCTTTGATGCGGAAACGCCGCTGCTTGGTTGGTCAATGGCAAAGACGGTCACCGCGCTGCTCATGGGATTTGTTTTTGACCAAGACTTCGCCAAGGAAAACGATCAGTTGTTTGACCACTGGCAAAATGATGCCCGCCGCGACATTCAAGTGCAGGATTTGCTGAGCATGAGCTCCGGCCTACAATGGAATGAAGGCTATGGCAGCGTGTCGGACGTTACGCGTATGCTTTACCTTGAACCAGACATGGCGGCGTTTGCTTCGTCGCTTCCAATCAATGCTGAACACTCAACTGGAACATTTCAGTATTCATCTGGAACTACTGTAATGTTGTCGCGCATTTGGCAAAATGCTGCAGGGGAAAGCGCATTGGCATTGCCACACCGCGAACTGTTTGGGCCAATGGGCATGCGCAGTGCCGTGTTGGAGACTGACGCGGTGGGTACATATGCTGGTTCGTCTTACCTTTATGCATCCGCACGTGATTGGGCACGGATCGGCCAACTCATCCTTGATGATGGCAAATGGGGTGGCCAACAATTGGTGGACGCAGACTATATCAAATGGATGGTGCAAGGTAATGAACGTTCTAAAGCCCCCTGGGGCGGCATGGAATATGGAAATGGACAAATTTGGCTACACGGCTCTGATGCTGGCGTGCCAGAAGGCATTGATCCAGATGCAGGCTTTGAACTGCCAAGTGATACCCGATGGATGCTCGGGCATGACGGCCAATCTGTGGCGATCATCCCCTCTGAGCGGTTAGTGGTCGTGCGCATGGGATTGACGCCCTCAAAACTTGGCTACCGCCCACAGCAAATGGTATCTGAGATCGTCAAAGCCTTGAAGTAACAAACTTTGGTCAACACAAAAGGGTGAATTAGTGGGTGTTTCCACCAACCTGCTTGATGTCGTGCTCTGAGTTGACAGCAACCATGATTGAGCGCTTTAGCGCCTCAACCATCGTGGCCAAGGATTGGGATGGCGTGTCTTGATTGCTGCAAAACTCGCTGGCCTGTGGCACATGGATGAACCCCGCGCGTATGGGCAGTTTTTCACGCTCGATATGTTCAAGAATGCCATACATCACATGGTTACACACGAATGTGCCAGCCGAAAATGAAATCGAACTTGGCGCGCCAGCTTCTGCCATTGCTTGGCACATGGCATTGATCGGCAGCGTCGAAAAATATGCGGTCTCTCCACTTGCAACGATCGGTTCGCCAACGGGTTGGTTCCCCCCATTATCGGCAATGCGGTAGTCATCAAAATTAATGGCAACTTTTTCCGGTGTAATGTCTTTGCGGCCGACCGCTACGCCAAGTGCGATTACTATATCGGGCCTGACTTCATTGATCAGCTGAACCGCCGCTTTTATCGCTTGAAACCGCTCGACTGGTAAGATTGCTGAACGGATGCAATAATTGTCGCCGCCTTCCCCGTCTAGCGCCTTAGCAATTTCCATCGATGGGTTTGTTGCTTCGCCACCAAAGGGTTCAAAGCCAGTTACAAGGATTTTTGATTTCACGATTTTGCTGGCTCCTGCGGGTGCAAAACAGCTTTCACCGATGGATCAAGCATCAAGTGTCGATGCGGATATGGGATTTCAATATTGTTTTCTTTGAACGCATCCCATATGGCCAAGAACACATCACCACGGATATTAGTAACGCCTTTTGCTGGATCAGAAATCCAAAACCGCAGGGTGAAATCAATCGAAGAGTCCCCGAACCCAATGATATGGCAAACAGTTTGATACTCGCCGGTCGCACGGATTGTACGCGGGTGAGCCAGCGCAGCCTCCACCGCAACTTTTTTGACTTTGTGCGGGTCAGCATTGTAGCTAACACCAAATTTGATCTCGATGCGAATATAGGGGTCGTTGAAAGACCAGTTTTCCACTTGCTGGGTAATCAGATCTTCGTTCGGGATCAAATATTCGCGGCCATCACGAGCGGTCACTGAGACATAGCGCGCATTGAGCGAGGTGATCCAACCAAATGTGTTGCCAACGGAAATCACGTCGCCGGGTTTAATGGATCGATCAAGCAGCAAAATCACGCCCGAAATCAGGTTTGATACTACTTTTTGCAGACCAAAGCCGATCCCCAAACCAATCGCACCAGAAACCAGCGTCAGCGCCGAAAAGTCGATACCAATCATCGATAGGCCAATGATGCCTGCCAATGTGAGCAGTACGAAACGAGAAATTTTGCCAACCAGCACCCGCATGGTGGGGGAAATATCTTCAAAGGCTTGGAACTGTTTTTCCAACAGTTTGCTCACTGCTATCGCGGCCCAGAACAATACGGAAAGCAATACGATGCCCTGAACAACCATCAACAATGAAAAGCGAAAGCCGCTCATTTCAATGGCTAACTCGTCAAACAAAGTGACGGTTTGTTGCATGATGCCAAGCGTGTAGAGCGCAACAACCGTCCAGCCAAAAATGGCGACTAACCGAGAGAGCGTGCGGTTTTTGATAACCCGCGAGGCAAAAGATATGAACAGCCAAGATGTGGCTAGGCTAGCAATGGCTGTGAGCAAAAACGAACGGCTGTCCCAAGTGGTCTTTTGAAAAACCAACACTGCAAACCAAAGCAAAACCGCCACGATAGCCCATTGGGTTCGCCGCAATGCGACCGCCAATAGACGCAAGCGATTTCCTTTAATCGATAGCGCCCGCAACCGCACTTCGAGTAATGGCTCGATTCTTCTGGCAGCCAATTTAGCCGCAACAAAACAGACCAAAGCCACCAACAACTGCACCGCACCCCAGAACAAATGTCCTTGGGTCAGCGAGAGGCCAAAAATTTTCAGGAAGCTGTTTAGCGCCTGTACAAGGAGTTCTAACTGCGGACTTAAATCGTTCATGAATGTATCATATCCAATTTCTACAAGTTGCGGAATATCAATTCGAACAAATCAAATTCAAGGCGGTGTGCTGATATTTGATGACAAGCCATAGTTGAAATGCGAATCTATATCCATGACAGATCAAAATGTAGCACCAATGCAACCTCAGGCAGGCATGTCTGCCTTTTCGTACGCCCTTGATGGCAAGGGGCACGCTGCAGCCTATAACAGGCCAATGGAACCTGAGACAAACACCTCTAAAGCCCAACGGGGCGCATTTGTTTGGCAACATTTTTTGCGCAATGATGACCTAACAAGGCCTAAACTCTTGGAGCTTGCAGGTGATCAATTTGTTGTGGATGCACTAACCGCATCAGAAACCCGCCCACGCTGCACGGTTCACGGCGATGGGGCGCTGTTGATTTTGCGTGGCATTAATATCGAACATGGTGCGCAGCCAGAAGATATGGTCTCGATCCGCTTGTGGATTAACGCCGATCAAGTGCTCAGTGTTGGCCAGCGCCCTTTGAAAGCGCTCAACGACTTGGTCAGTGCAATGGCCCGCGATCAAGCACCAAAATCCCCCGGAGATTTGACGGCCAAACTGGCATTAAGACTGGTGGACGAAGTTGAACCTTTGGTTGCCGATATCAACGCCCAAATCGATGAGTTGGAAGAAATGGTGCTTGATGCCGCAGCGCAAACATCACGTGGTGCGTTGGCCGATATCCGGCGCACGTCCATTGTTTTGCGGCGCTACATGCTGCCCCAGCGCGACGCGTTGACCACATTACTGATTGAGGATTTAGCATGGCTGAAAGAGCGCGACCGCAGCCGCCTGCGTGAAGCCAGTGAACGGGTGACGCGTTTGGGCGAGGACCTTGATGCCATCAGAGACCGCGCGCAGGTTGTGCACGATCAATTGATGGACAAACGAGCGGAGACAATGAACAAACAAATGCTGGTTTTGTCTATCGTCGCCGCCCTATTTTTGCCGCTTGGGCTATTAACTGGCCTCTTGGGCATCAATGTTGGTGGCATGCCGGGAGTGGATAACCCTTATGCATTTTCCATTGTCTGCGCCATCTTGATTTTGGTCGGTGGATTCCAATTTTGGCTGTTCAAAAAAATCGGGCTGGTTTGATCCAATTTATTTGCCCAACCCGCCCATCAACACATATTTGACTTCCATATAGTCGTCCAAACCATAGTGAGAGCCTTCGCGACCGAGGCCAGACTGTTTAACGCCACCAAATGGTGCTTCAACCGCTGAAGTAACGCCTTCATTGACACCCACAATGCCGCATTCCAACGCTTGAGCCACGCGCCAAACCCGGCCAATATCTCGCGCGAAGAAATAACCGGCGAGACCAAATTCAGAATCGTTCGCCAACTCGATGACTTCGTCTTCGGTTTCAAATTTAATCAGCGGTGCCACTGGGCCAAAAATCTCTTCCTTGAGCACCCGTGCGTTTAGCGGAACATCGCGCAAAACAGTCGGTTGATAATACAAACCGCCAAGGTCATGGGCTTGACCACCTGTAACTGCAGTGGCCCCCTTTTCTATTGCATCGCCGACCAATTCTTGCACCTTTTTAAGCGCATTTGGGTTTATCAGCGGGCCCTGGGTTACCCCATCTTCAAACGCATCACCAACTTTCAGGCCCTCAACACGTTTTGCAAAAGCTGCTGCAAAGGCATCATAAATACCCGCTTGCACATAAAGTCGATTGGCGCAAACGCAGGTTTGGCCAGAGTTGCGGAATTTTGAATTCAACGCCCCTTCAACCGCAGCATCCAGATCAGCATCATCAAAAACGATAAAGGGAGCATTGCCACCCAATTCAAGCGACAGCTTTTTAACCGTTTCTGCGCCATTGCGCATGATCAGACGGCCTACATTGGTGGAGCCTGTAAATGATACTTTGGCAATGTCCTCGTGCTTTGTCAGCACGTCACCAACTTCTGCGGTGTGGGTGGTTGGTAAAATGTTCAGCACGCCTTTTGGAATGCCCGCGTCTTCTGCCAATACCGCGAGCGCAAGCGCAGAAAGCGGTGTTTCAGGAGCGGGTTTGATCACAATCGTGCAACCTGCAGCTAATGCTGGCGCAACTTTTCTTGCAATCATGGCATTTGGAAAATTCCAAGGCGTAATGGCCGCAACAACGCCGACTGGTTGTTTCAAAACCACTATTTTTGTGTTGGGTCGCGCTTCAGGAACAATGTCGCCATAAGCACGGCGGGCTTCTTCGGCGAACCATTCAATATAGCTCGCACCATAGATGATTTCGCCCTTTGCCTCAGCAAATGGTTTGCCTTGTTCGGTGGAAAGCAAAGCGCCCAATTGATCGACATTGGCAAGGATCAAATCGTTCCACTTACGCAGGATATCGCACCGTTGTTTGGCAGTTTTCGCTGCCCATGGTTTAAATGCGGCTTTTGCAGCAGCCACAGCAACCAAAGCATCGTCGGCGGTCATATCGGCCACGTCGGCTAGGTGCTCGCCATTTGCAGGGTTGGTCACAGCGAAGCTTTTACCGGTGCTGCCGCGCACCCACTGCCCATCAATGTAGGCCTCTGACATTTTGAATTTTGACGCTATATTCAGCATGGCACACCTTTCTCAACAATCGCGCCGTCCCGATCAGGCTATGATAATTGTTGATGGAAAAATTGAAGAAGTTCAAAGAGCCTAGCGAGTGATTTGTGCGATGTCACGCCCATTCGCGTAAATTTGATCAAATCTTCTATGATCATTTAGAATGATGCATTCACAAACATTCATGACACACGCGAATGGCAACAATAGTGAACCAGCTGTATTAATTTTGATTTGCTAATGATCTGGTGCATTATCGCACCCGTACTCACAAAGTAATTGAATGGATCGGGGCTAAGCATGGAAGAAAAAAACACGGCGCGCATTTTAAAAGTCGCAACCTGGGTGACATTTTATGTCGCGACAATTGTCGCAGCCAGCAGCGCCGGGCTTTGGGATATCAAGGGCTATTATGCGGACCTAACAGCGCCCGCCTTCGCGCCACCAAATTGGTTGTTTGGCCCAGTTTGGACCATACTGTACGTCTTTGTTGCAGTAATTGGTTATCGCTTGGTCTACATGGCAAAGGATGCCTGGAAACCATTGCTCATTGCGCTGTGGACACTGCAATTTGGCCTAAACACCATTTGGACACCGGTATTCTTTGGTGCCAATAATCTTGGCGCAGCGCTCGTTTATATTTTGGCGCTTGATGTGGTGATTTTGCTGTTCATCATATTGATGTGGAAACGCGACCGGATCAGTGCTTACTTGGCTCTCCCCTATTTTGCATGGGTAAGCTTTGCAAGCCTTCTAAACGGGTCGTACTGGATGCTGAACGGCTAATGGGGAAGCATGGCGATCAATTTAGCTTGCCGCTGACTTTCGCTTGGTCTGCGGCGAGCAACTGCATTGTATGGTGTGCTGGCGCGGGGCGGCCAAAAAGATAGCCTTGACCAACATCACAACCAAGACCCCTCATGGCCTCAAACTGCTCCGGTGTTTCAATTCCTTCGGCGACAATCGTCGTCTCAAGGCTTTTGCTTAATGCAACGATCGCGCTAACAATTTTGTTCATTCGAGGGCTATCGTTGCACTCTTGTACAAAGAGCTTATCAATTTTGATTTTATCAAACTCGACCTTGGTCAGTCGCGAGAAGCTTGAATACCCTGTACCAAAATCATCCAAAGCAATGCGCACGCCCGCGTGCTTTAGCTCAAGCAAAGTTTCAATTACGGTTTCATGATCGTGCACAAAACAGCTTTCGGTAACTTCCAATTCCAAGCGAGTTGCTGGAAAGTCGCACTCTTCCAGCAGCTTTAGAATACGCGATCCCAGCAGACGGTCCCTCAATTGGGAAGCCGACAAATTGAAGGAAAGTGTCATATCGCTGGGCCACGCTTTCGCGTCCAAACAGGCTTTTTTGAACAACACCTCTGAGAGTTCTATAATCTGCCCTGTCTTTTCGGCGATCTCAATGAAAGTGCCTGGCGGAATGAAAGATCCATCCAGCTGCTCCCATCGCGCCAATGCCTCAAACCCAATTATCTTGTTGTTTTTCATGTCCAAATAAGGCTGATAGTGCACACATAAGTCATCATCTCGAAGCGCCTTGCGCAGCTTTTGTTCAATGAGCGAGCGCTCGGTCATAACAAGGCCCATGTTCTCATTGAAAATTCTGAAATCACCCTTAGACTGTTGTTTCGCTTCGTACAAAGCAGCATCAGCGTTGGTAACCGCCTCTTCCAAAGTCTGAGCACTGTCAGGCATCAAAGCAATGCCCACAGAAACGCCAACTTCCATCTGATTTCCAACAAGTTGGAATGGCTTTGAAATCATGTCTAGAATTTTTATGGCGGCAATTTCTGCTTCTGTTTTGCCTGCGCCCCGCAAAACAATAACAAATTCATCTCCACCCATTCGCACTAAGGTCCGCTCGTCACACAACCATCGTAAACGATCTGCGATCTGCACAAGAAGCTCGTCGCCACCCGCATGGCCGAGTAAATCGTTGACGGTCTTAAACCCGTCCAGATCAAGCACCAACACCGCGTGTTGCTGGTTTGACTGTTCAACATTTGAGAATTCGGGCCGTTTGGACAACTCGAGCAAGTATTGACGATTGGGCAATGCGGTCAATGGATCATGCTGGGCAAGCCAAACGATTTCATCCTCGGCGCTGCCGCGCAATCGCGCCTCGCGCTGAAAATCAGATAGTCGGCGCCAGGCAAAGATCAGACTGCCAACCCCGATTATGATTAGACCCCGAGCGAACTCAGCGAGGTTGTAAACCTCCATCTGCCCAACCATTTTGGACAAAGGCACCAAAACTTCCCATTGCGCAAGAAAAGACCAGACCGCCGCCACAATTGCAGAAATGATCAAACCGTCAGTTGCGGCTCGGCTCAAAATCGGTTTTTTGCCCTTTTCCATCTCGGCGTCCTGTATCCCCGTGTTGTCAGATACAGAAAGTAGTTTGGGCATCTTAATAATTATGAAAAACTGGGGCAACGCTGCCCATTTTGGCAGAGATAGTTAAAACTTTATCTATTTTGGCGCTCTCAAAACTTCAACCCACGCAGCATTTTCGCACCGATTCCAAAGCTAACGTCTTGAACTTTCGGGTTGAACTTGTTTTCACAAACCGATCAAATCAACTACCTAGCGAATCTATTCCCTCAGGCGAGCAGCAAATTATGTCCAAAGACTTTGCAGAAACAGGCCAGTTCCAGACCTATCTTTCAAAAATTGGCGAAGGTCTTGATCAGTTCATCAGGTTTGAGCACCAGGACGCCTTGGCACCAGGCAAGAATTGGCGCGAAACGTTGTCGCAGACGTTGCCAGAAAAAGGGATAGGTTTGGATGCGGTCACGCAGCAATTGGTTGATGAGGTTATTGCAAACGGGTCTGCGATTGTCCGACCTGGATTTACGTCCTTCATCACCACTGGCGGCACAACAGCATCGGCCATCGCATCGGTCGCTGGTTCAATCGGTTCACCTCAGCGCTACACGCTGAATGCGTTCAATTTTTTGGAAGAATTATCACTTGAATGGTTGGCCCAAATGTGTGGTGTACCAAGCATGAAGGGCATTTATTCAACTGGCGGATCAGTGGCCAACCTGATCGCGCTTGGCGGCGCGCGACAATGGGCATTTGAACAGGTGGGTCACGATGTGGCGGCTTTGGGTGTAGATCGCCCTACCCGCATTTATGCCAGCGCAGAATGTCACCACACCATTCAAAGATCCGCAGGTGTGTTGGGGCTTGGGCGTCGGTCTGTTACCTTGATTGAGTGTGACGCGCAAAAGCGCATGTTGCCTGAGGCATTAGCAGCCGCCATCAAGGCAGATTTGGCCGCAAATATATTGCCAATTGCCATTGTTGCCAATACTGGCAGCACCAACACTGGCGCCATTGATCCGCTCAAAGAAATCGGAGAAATTGCCAAAGCCAACAGGATTTGGTTCCATGTTGATGGCGCATATGGTCTGCCCGGCATATTGGATAAACGCATTGCCCACCTTTATGACGGGCTGGAGCTGGCCGACAGTGTGATTGTCGACCCTCACAAATGGCTGGGCGCATGCGTAGGCATTGCAGCAACATTTATTCGTGATCGCGAGATTTTGCACCGCGCCTTCACGCAAGAGCCTGCTGATTATTTGGAAGGTTCGGTGGATTACCAAGATGGCGCCAACGCGCCATCCCATTCCATGGATGATTTCGGCATTCCCTATTTTGACTTTGGCGTAGAATTAAGCGCTCCGCCTCGTGGTGTTGCCGTTTGGGCAATGATAAAAGAAATCGGTGTTGAAGGCATGCGCCAACGCATTATGCGCCACAACGATATGGCGCAACGCGTTGCAGCACGCGCCCGAGCAGAAGACCGACTAGAATTGGTCCTCGAACCAAGCCTTTCAATCTGTTGCTTCCGATATATCGCCTCAGGCATTGACGATCTCAACACCTTCAACCAGCGCATTCACCGGCGTTTGGTTCGGGGGAACGAGTTTATTCCCAGCACCACCAAAGTCGACGGCATTTTGGCCATCCGCCCTTGTTTTGTTGGCGCCCGCAGTGTGCCAGGCCAAGATGATGGTTTGGTGGATGAGGTGCTGCGACTAGGCGACGAATTGTTGGCAGAGCTAGGCGCGCAATAGCGCACAGGATTTGCATTCAATATCCAACGAACATGGCAATATTTTGCAAGATATTGGACCGTTTTTCATTTCAAAAATCCGCCAGAGTTTTGCGTACCTCGCGGACTTCAGAACGACAAGGTGATCTTGATACATCTCCAAAGCCGTGGCAACGTCGTCTATCGTTTCGCAAGCCATTATGTTTTTGTCTGGATTTGCGGCTTTTAGCTTTTTGGCGCTCGAATAAGAACTGCCAATCCCAATCAACACATCCACGTGCTGCAGCGCGTTTTTTAAAGCACGGCGATGTTTGCCTTCGCCGCTGTTTCCGGTGTCTGAAAGTTGCCCCAGCACCATGACCATTGGGCCGGACTTGATGTTGGGCAGATCATTAATGAAGTCGAGTGTAGACCATAAGGGCGCTTTGTATGCGTCCAACAAAAAGAATTGCCCATTGCTCGCAGCAATCACATTGCCCCGGTTATCAATGGGCTCAATTTGAGCAAGTGCTTTGATTGCGCGCGCAACATCATGACCAGCCGCGTGAATTGCCGCAAGGGCCAGTAGAATATTGGTGAGGGCCAATGTTCCGACAAACTTGGTTTGAACAAAATGCGTTTGCTCGGCAATCTCCAAATCGAACGCAAGGCCGTTTTTCCAATCAGCAGTCCGAATTGTCGCGCGCAAATCAGCTTCTTGCTTACAACTCACTGTTAGCAGCTTGATATCTTTCCGCGCCCTTTTGGCAATTTTTGAAATATTTTCATCGTCAATATTCAGACAAGCGACACCACTGGGAACGAGCGCGTGCAGTATCTTTTCTTTTTCTTGAACAATGTGATCAAAAGAGGGAAATGCTTTGACGTGATCGGTCCCTATTGCCGTTAGAATTGCAATATCAATGGGTATGTCTTTTACGAGGTAGTCTAAATAACCTGCCCCCCCGCCTGCAGATATCTCTTGAATAACGGTTTGACTTTTGCGCTGTAGTTTTCGGAATGTCCGATAAACGCTACGCTCCGTGTTGTTTGAATACCCCAATGCAACATCTTGACCAAAGGTCTCTTCAAGTAGCTGGTTCAGCATCATCACAGTGGTGGATTTCCCACAGCTGCCGGTCACACCAACAATCAGCGGTTGCTTGTTTTCAATGTTCTTGAGCGCCCGAGCGCGTTCCCGCGAGCGCACGAGTTTGTACCATGTGCGCGCCAGTTTTTCTGACAGGTTTTGTTTTTTGTTTATAGCCCGCTGAAGGAAAGCCGCCATTTTCAACTCCTGAGGCTAAGAAACCGCGCATGGGTGGATAGTATAACGTGAAGCGCTTTGATTATGCACGCAACATCGGACATGTGTTGCACCCGGTCACCATAGGGCAATGTTTGATCTGGCACGTTATAGGTGCTTTTATGGCTTCCACCACCCGACTCAGCTTCGCAATTTTTGAGGACTTTAGGACCACCAACGCATCCTGATGTTTGGCAATTTCAGATGCGATTTCGCCAATTGTTTCGCACGCGAAAAATTTCCCAGAAGGGTCCATGTCTTGTCTTTTTTGCACCGAACTCAGTGCACCGGACGTGCCAATAATGATATCGCAATGCTGCTCGATAGATTTTATATATTGCCTATACCGCACAGAGCCTCCGCTGCCAGTTTCAGACAGTTGTCCTAAAACGAATACCAAAGGTCCCGATTTAATGTTAGGTAAATCCTGCGCCAACATTTTTGCCGACCAAAGCGATGCTTTGAAGCAATCCATCAGGAAATACTGACCATTATTGGCGCGCAACAAATTCATACGGCTATCAACAGGTTCAAATTGGCTTATAACCGACAGCGCTGGCTCCAAATCTAGTCCCATGCTGTGTATAGCGGCCAACACCAACAGTACATTTGTCAGCGCAATTGTGCCCACGAACCTGGTTTTGACTTTGTAGGCCCTGCCGCCAAATTTTAGAGTGAAGCAAAGCCGCTCTTTCCAGTTCGAAGTGACAATTTCAGCGCGAAAATCAGCGTCTTGTGTGGCGCTGACTGTTAAACATTTTACGTCGGGGCGGCATTCTTTTGCCAAGTGAGCAACCGGCTCACTGTCAATATTCAGACACGCGACACCGCCAGGAACGAGCGCGGTAATCAGTTTTGCTTTTTCGCGGGCAATCGCTTCTATTTCGCTAAATGCTTTGACGTGTTCTCGCCCAATTGCAGTAATGATGGCAACATCGACTGGGATGTGCTCAACCAAATAGTCAAGCCCGCCAGCTTCACCCCCATGCAGTTCTTGGACCACCGTTTGCGTATCTGCTGGCATCTTTCTTAAAGATCGATAAGCATATCGTTCTTGGTTGTTGGCCACACCCAATTGTAATTTGTGATGATAGCCCTTCTTTAGAACTTCCCCGAGCAAAGAAGCCGTTGTTGTTTTCCCACAACTGCCCGTCACACCCACATATGTCGGCGCCACTAATCGCATCTTCTTGATGGCGCCACGTCTTTCAAAACCACGTACGAGCTCAAACCACTTCGGTTCAAACTTCAGCGACAGCGCTTCACGCAAACCCAACACATTGATTGCCAAGGAACAGCTCCAGTTAAAAAGTCAGCTGCGCCATATCACACAATCAATTGCGCAGGCCAGAAAATTGGCGAGAAACGCCCACCAACTCTTTTGAGTTAAACGATGCGAAGCCACTTTTCCAAAGCGTAACCGTGCATGAAAACAAGCGACTGCGCAACGACTGCAGCGGCTTGTTTTCTCGTAATCCAATGTAAAATTGATCTAACTCTATACTTTGAAGTAGCGCATTGTTGTCCCCTGTTATGATCAACAGGCTCGCGGGCATTCTGGCAGAATTGACGCTAATTGTAGCCCTTGTGTTGCCAGTGATTGTTCTTGAGCAGAATTAACCTTGAACTACGTGGTGCCAATGAAATCAGTTTGGCTGAGGATCAAATAACACCTATTGTAGGTTTCATCATTTTAACGTTTGCAACCGGATATTTTGCTTTGCTGGTTTTCAGTTTGCTCTCCATTCGGAAAATATTCCTGGAGGCAGCAAATCAACGCTGGCTTTCACTAAAAAGTGTTCGCGGCTTTCGCCTATTTGCGTTGGCGAATTTGGGACGTGTTCTCTACGAGACAATTTCTGGCGCTGTGGCGCTTGCTTTTGTGAACATGCCGCGTGTTGAGGGTTCTTTCTCGGTGCAGTTTGGCATTACGGACGAACTAATCTCCGTCCTTTTTACCGCTTTTGTTATGCTTATCGCGGCACACATATTTGCAGTAAGCCAAGCAGCTTATGAAGAAAACAAGGGGTTCATTTAGGTGGGTAGGTTATGAAAATCATCGTCAACCCAGATGTGATGCTCGCGCGGCGAAAAATGCGCCTAAAAGGACTTGCAAAAGCGGTTGAACTGACAGAACAGAACCTTTCCATGATCAAGACGCTAAGGTTAAGGGCATTTGGTTTGAGACATTGGCCAAAATCTGCGCTGTTTTGGATTGCCAACCGGGCGATCTTTTGGAGTTCGATCCAGAATGTTAGTCCCAAAGACTGGCATCTGTCACAATTGTGACTGAAAAAAAGGCCAATTTTGGTTGCAGTTTGCTGGCATTGAACTAAATGTAACATAACAGGGTTGAACACATTCGGTTTTTGCCATGTACTTTTGCTGCATACCACGCCAGCAAATTGACCTGCGTCATGTTGCCTGATCGGCGGATCAATATAGATTGGCTACAACAGAGCACAAAATCTGCTCTAGCCATGTGAGATAGGGGTATCAATCGATGGATTATCGCGGACTATTTGAGGACGCCATCGATGCGTTGCGTCGTGAAAAACGTTACCGAGTATTTGCTGATTTAGAGCGTATCGCAGGACATTTCCCCAAAGCCATTTTTCGGGACAATGCCGACAATCAGCGCGAGATCACGATCTGGTGCTCTAACGACTATTTGGGCATGGGCCAGCATCAAAAAGTGATCGCGGCGATGCAGGAAACTGCAGGCAAGCTGGGCACCGGCGCAGGTGGCACGCGCAATATTGCAGGGACCAACCGCCCGCTGGTGCAGCTCGAACGCTCTTTGGCCGACTTGCACCGCAAAGAAGCCGCCTTGGTGTTCACCTCTGGCTTTGTGTCCAATGAAGCTTCGATTTCAACCATTGCAAGACTTATCCCTAATTGCTTGGTGATTTCAGACCAGTTGAACCACGCCTCAATGATTGCGGGGGTCAAGCAATCTGGAATGGAAAAGAAGATTTTCCGCCACAATGACATGACCCACCTGCGCGAAATTTTGGAAGCCGCGGGCAAAGATCGCCCCAAAATGATTGTATTCGAATCGGTTTATTCAATGGACGGCGATGTAGCCCCAATTGAACAAATTGCGGATTTGGCAGAAGAGTTTAATGCGCTGACTTATATTGATGAAGTGCATGCAGTTGGCATGTATGGCGAACGTGGCGCAGGCATTTGCGAACGCGATGGCCTGATGCACCGCATCGACATTATTGAAGGCACAATGGCGAAGGCGTTTGGCGTTATGGGCGGCTATATTACCGCCAGTCAGCCGATTGTTGATGCTGTGCGTTCTTATGCGTCTGAATTTATTTTTACCACTGCCCTGCCCCCAGCGCTTTGTGCCGCCGCACACGCTTCAATTGAACATTTGAAATCATCCAGCATTGAGCGCGAGGGCCAACAGCGCCAAGCGCAACGCGCGAAGGAAATTCTTGCCGCCGCTGGCTTGCCCGTGATGCCGACAGACACCCACATCGTGCCAGTGATCGTCGGTGATGCGCGTCGTTGCAAAGCGGCCAGCGACATGCTGATGGACAAGCACAACATTTATATCCAACCCATCAATTACCCAACAGTGCCCAAAGACACTGAACGGTTGCGCATTACCCCAACGCCATTGCACACAGATGAGATGCTGTTTGAATTGCGCGACGCTTTGGTGAGCGTTTGGAAAGCCTTGGATTTGCCGATGAATATCGACACTTCGCAACTTACAGCCCAAGCGCTGAATTCGGGTGACTTAGTATTGCCCACAACTGGCGGTTAACCCGCCAGTTCGCGCAGCGCCTGCATGGCGGTTTCCACTTTGTCGACAGGGATAAACAGGTGGTCGTGATAATACCCTGCGACCACGTTGCAGGGCACCCCTACTTGCATCAATTTGTTCGAAATTGCGGCCATAAAACCCACGGCTTCTAGTGCGGAGTGGACCCGTAGGGTAATCTTGTGGCAGGTGAATTCATGGGGAATATTGGCTTCAAGTGCATCTGCTTCGCGCAAAATTAGGGTCACCCCCTCCTCTTCAACGAATTTCATTTCTGGCGTAAAGTCCAGCTGATCAGCAATCGCTGTGCCAACACTGGCGAACACATAGCGCTCAGGCAAGAGCTTAGGGTCCATGCCCTCAAGCAATTCATCAATGTTGGATTTGGCTTTTGAAGTTTTCATCGGACAGTTCCCTTAATTGCACGGGCCGTCCCGAAAGAATGTTTTGGCGCATCAGGTCGTCCTGAGGGCAGATTCAATTTGCAATGCGCATAAGATGTTTTCAAGTGCAAAATTGGGTGGCACTTGGCCACCCAAATGGTTCGATCACTTAAAGCCATTGGAGGATGTTTAGCTGGTCAAAACGATACGAACCAAATCGGCAGTATTGCGCGCGCCCAGTTTTTCCATCACTCGAGAGCGGTGCACCTCCACCGTACGCGGGCTGATGCCCAATTCTCGCCCCGCCTCTTTGTTTGATTGGCCATTTGTGACGAGCTGCAGCACCTCCCGCTCGCGCGGGGTGAGTTGATTAAATCCCCGCACTTCAACAGGCCGATGGTAGCCAGTTTGTACGGCCCCAATATGCACATCTCGCCGTAAGGCATCGCGCACCGCACGCACCAATTTTTCAGTGTCGATGGGTTTGGAAATAACGTCCGCGGCCCCCACCTTCATCGCCTCAACCGCGCCGCCGACATTTTGACTGTCCGCCAGCATGAATACTGGCGAACCAGTGCGCATGGATTTTACACGCGCAACGGTTGGCAAAGTGTCTTCACCATCAACCTGCATGTTGATCACAATGACGTCTGGCAAATGACGGTCCAGCTTAGCCAAAAAATGAGTGATGGATTGTGATGTCTCTGTTTTGAACCCTTCGAGCCGAAACAAAACACCAAGCGCTTCGCAGGTGCCGTGGTCACCATCAATTACATGGATAAGTCGGTCTTTGTTGAATGCATTGTGGTAATAAATATCAGCGGTCATTATTGGCCCCCGAACCATTATTCTTCGTTGAAATTCTAGTAAGCTGGAGTGCGATTATTTTGCGCATGGCCTCGCTCCTAAATATTGCTCTAAATAATTTCACCTCCCGCGAAAATACGATGCGGAAAGCACCTAGTTAGTATGATCCCTATGCGCGGTTGCTGTAATTAGGACATTTCCGAGCGTAAGAATACGTAGCTATGACCGTACAAACCCATATAGGCAATCATCCCTATAATGGGTATATTTTCCTTTCAACTAATACAACCAAAATTGTGTTTTTGTTCATAATCAACCTAAATGTGTGATATTGCGTTAGAATTTGACATTCAGCTGTCTTTATTCATAAAAAATTCAGGACAATATTCAGCAATGCAAACCAATTGGAAGCAGGATTAGTCAACGATTCGTATTGGCTGATTGCATTGCCCATTCAGAAAATGCTAGCTGAGAATGATCTTTTGGTATGGGTCGGAAAGACTAGAAGAGAAAGTTTTTGAGTTTGACGGATGTAGGCCCCGCCTTTCGCATCGTTGTGGATCATTTGGGTCAAGGCATCGCCATGTTCGATGCAGACCACAAGCTGGTTCTTTCAAATAGTTTGTTCCAAAACCTGCTTGGTTTACCGAACGACCTCATCCAGCCCAAAACCAACCTATCTGACATCATTCATTTCTTGACCGCACGTGGTGATTTTGGCGACGGCGATGTGCAGCAATTGGCACGTGAGCGCATGGCGCAAATTCAGAACAAACATGTCGGGTTAACTGAACGGCAGGGGCACAAGGGTCAGCACTTGGAAGTGCGCACCGATCATCTGGCAGACGGTGGGCTGGTAATCAGTTACGCTGATATAACCAGCCGCATTGAAGCTGAACATGAATTGGCTCGGGTTAACCAGAACCTAGAAGCGCGGGTGCAAGACCGCACCCAAGCGCTGACGCTGCTCAATTCAGAACTGGAACGCGCCCGCGCTAAGGCCGATGCTGCCAATTTGGGCAAAACTCGATTTTTGGCCGCCGCCAGCCACGATCTGCTGCAGCCTTTGAATGCGGCGCGGCTTTATACCTCCACCATGATTGAACGCGCACACGGATCTGATTTGGCGCGGTTGGCACAAAATATTGATGCTTCACTTGGCGCGGTTGAAGACATTATGTCGGCACTGCTGGATATTTCGCGCATTGATAGCGGGGCCCTAAAGCCTGCCAACTCCGTCTTTTCCATTCGCGAACTATTGCGCAAGGTGCGGGTGGAATTTGAACCTGCTGCAGCGGAAAAGAACATCAAACTACGCCTTGTGGGTGCGGACAGTGTGGTGCGCACCGACAGGCGCTTGGTGGCGCGGGTGGTGCAAAATTTGGTGTCGAATGCCATCAAATATACCCCTGAAGGTGGCTCTGTTTTGGTCGGGTGTCGCAAACGCGGCAGCAAAGTGCGGCTTGACATTATCGACAATGGCATCGGCATTGATAAGGGCCAACATTCGCTTATTTTTGGCGAATTCTCCCGCCTAGAACCCGGCGCACGCATCGCCTCTGGCTTGGGGCTCGGCCTATCGATTGTGCAGCGGATTTGCTCCACACTGAATTTGCAGCTTGAGGTGGAGAGCGAAGTTGGCAAGGGTTCTCGGTTCTCGATTTATGTGGCTGAAGCCAAGAAGGGCGAAGCCCCCGTGCCCGAACCCCAACCAGCACAAGTGGCGGTGAATGCCAGCCAGTTTTTGGGCAAGCAAGTGCTTTGTGTCGATAATGAAGACGACATTCTGGACGCGATGCAAGCATTGCTTTCTGGCTGGGGCTGCGATGTGCGCATCGCCAAATCCCTTAAGGCCATCTCACAATCTGCAACACTTGAAGGCTGGATACCCGAACTGGTGCTGATGGATTATCACCTGGATCAAACATCGGGTTTGGACGCAATTGAGTGGTTGCGACAGAACGTGGGCGGGCACCTGCCCGCCGTTCTGATCACCGCTGACCGCACCCCTCAAGTGCGCGACCTTGCGGCGGCGCGTGACATTTCGGTGCTGCCAAAGCCTGTTAAGCCAGCCGCATTGCGGGCGCTGATTGGACGGTTGACTTAGTCAGCCATGCACCGCAACGCTATCTTTCGGCGTTCCTTCACGTTCATCCTTGCCATAATCTCTGACCACCGATGCGATGCGCAATCGGTAGTTGGCGAACAGTTTGCCGCGTCCCGCTTTTTGGGCGGTGCGGTGGCTGGGCAGATTGCGCCAAGCTTTAACCGCTTCCTCGCTTTCAAAGAACGAAAGCGACAGCACTTTGTTCTGGTTGGTTAGGCTTTGAAAGCGTTCAACCGAAATGAACCCATCGATCTGTTCCAGTTCGGATTTGAGTTGTACTGCAATGTCCAAATAGGCAGATTTATGCGCTTGATGCGGCATAACCTCAAATATTACAGCAATCATCTTGTTGGGCTCCCATGTGGCGCTGAGGCGAGTGTAAGGAAAGTGCGTTCTTCCTTAAGGATAAACTTTTCTTTTTGCGCAAACCGATAGTTCTCTTGCCCCAGCGGGTCGGCGGAAAGTCGAGTACGATATTGCTCATATTCGGCCAGACTTTTAATCGAATAAACGCCATAGGCCAAGGTAGACGAGCCTTCGTGCGGCGCGAAATAGCCGATCAAATCAGCCCCACAGCGCGGGATCGCCTGACCCCAATTGCGGGCATATTGTTCAAACTGGGCTTTTTTGGTGGGGTCGATTTGATATTGGATGAAACAGGTAATCATGTGAAATCTCTTTCGTTGGTTCCTGACCTATTTGCCATATTGATTAACATGAATGCTTCGGCTATGGTCGAACTATGAAAGACGGACCAGACATTTCCCGCATTGGCCAACTGATCGGCGATCCAGCACGGGCGAACATTCTTGGCGCCTTGATGAGCGGCAAAGCTTTGACCGCCACAGAATTGGCGCAAGAAGCGGGCGTGACTTTGCAGACCACCAGCGGACACTTGGCGAAATTGGCGGATGGCGGGTTGATCCGAATGCGCAAACAGGGTCGGCACCGCTATTATGCGCTTACCGATGATGAGGTGGCGGGTGTGTTGGAAAATCTGATGCATCTGGCGGCCATGAAAGGGCATTTGCGCACCCGCACTGGACCGCGAGATCCCGCCCTTCGCCATGCCCGGATCTGTTATGATCATTTGGCCGGAGACAAGGGCATTCAGCTTTATGATGCGCTGATCACCAATGCCTTGTTGCAAGAAGATGGCGACGATTTGCATTTAACGGATGATGGCGAGATGTTTTTCGGCAATTTGGGCATTCAGCTCGATGCCATCCGCTCAAATCGCCGCCCACTATGTCGCCAATGTCTTGATTGGAGCGAACGGCGCAACCATTTGGCGGGCACATTGGGCAAAGCGATTTTGGACCAATTTTTTGAGCGCAACTGGGCAAAACGCGAACCCAATTCGCGGGTCGTGCAGTTTTCAACAGAGGGTGAAAAGCAGTTTAGGGCCTTGCTTGCGCAAATAGACTAGCTGCGCGTAACCGCATCAATTTGGCCCTGTTCAAGCTTTGAGGCGGCGATTACCGCTTGAGTGCGGCTATCCACGTTTAGCTTTTGCAAAATTGCCGACACGTGGGCTTTAACGGTGGCTTCTGACACGGATAGTTCATAAGCGATTTGCTTGTTCATCAACCCGTCTGAAAGCATCATCAACACCCGCACTTGTTGTGGGGTCAATGTGGCCAGACGCTTCGTATATTCAGCGACCTCAGAGCTTTCATCATCAAATGTGAAGCCATCGGGCACCCAAATACCACCATCCAAAACGGTTTTGATGGATGAATGAATGGTATCTGCGCCCACAGACTTGGGCAAGAAGCCGGAAGCGCCCAAATCGATTGAGCGGCGCACGGTTGCGCCATCGTCGCTGGCCGAGCAGATCATCACCGGCACTTCGGGGAATTGGGCGCGCACCAACAATAGGCCAGAGAAACCGCGCACGCCGGGCATTGCCAAATCAAGCAAGATCAAATCGCACTCGCGATTTTGTTCCAACAACGATGTGAGAGTTTCTAAATCACCAGCTTCTTCAATTGTGCAACCTGCACCATTTTCAGCTTCAATTGTTTGCCGCAAGGCCGCCCGAAACAATGGATGATCGTCGGCAATTATGATGCGATTTACAGACATTTAGCTTCCTGTGCTGCCCTGTTATTTCTGGTGTAGCGCAACAATTGGTTGATAACAAGTCGCACTTGCCCGATTAGGTCTGTTCTGTGGGCTTACTCGTCAATTGATGCCCCCGCCTCAACCATGCCGGCGATGATTTTTTCAACCCGCTCCAGTTCGCGCAAACTGATATCGATGCTTTCACGCCGCTGCTTTAACAACAAGCGCTGCGAACGGATTTTTGCCAGCGCTTTGCGCATCTGCCCGTCGTTGCCATCACGCAATTCGTAGCTCTCAAGAAAGTCTTGAATTTCGCGAATGGTCATGCCGATTTGTTTGCCATTCAAGATCAGGCGCAACTTGGTGCGGTCCTTGTTTGAATAAAGCCGCTTCTGCCCTACCCTTCGTGGCTTGAGCATGCCTTTATCTTCATAAAAGCGCAGCGCACGGTGTGTAATGCCGAAGAAATCTGCCAAATCACCGATTGTATAGATGTGTCCACCGCTGGCTTTTGCCGACATTACTGTATCCATTCACGTTCGATATTCAGCCCGAGCATAGCAAAGATTAGGGCGCTGCGCATGTCAGCTGAGGGCCGCAACGCACCAATTTGGAGCGAATCGAGTGCGATATTAGTCAATTTGCACCAAGAGTTAACAGCTTCTTTACCATGTTCGCTGAATGGTAGGGCAGTTCAAGAAAATGATATTTGGGTGGTTCGTTTTCCGCCACCCCCTTAATGGATCGAATATGCCAAAGAGTCACTTCAATCCGGCCCACGCGCCGTCAGCAAACCGATATGGTTCCACGCCCCAACCTTGGGACGCGCTAAAGAGTGAGCTCGAAGATTTGCTAGGGCAAGTTCAAGATCAGATTTCTGAGTATGAAAGTGATGACGAGCATGTTGAACATGGACAACAGTTGTATTCACAAGCTGCACGCCCGATGAGCGCAACCACTGATTTGGAAATGCGCCGCCAGGAAGCTTTAATGAATGTTCGCACTGCTGTGGATCGCTTGGGGGCGAAGCAGGAGAAGCCGAAGAAGAAAGCCAAGAAGAAGAAAAAGCGCTCCAGCAATGACCTTGAGGCAGCGATCGCACAAATCCGCGCCTCTACTGGACGCATGGAAGCTGAGCTGCCAGTTCAAGAGGCAGAGCCAGCGGCACCTGAAATGCACAAGTGGGCGCAAGATGCGGCCCCTCAGCACCCCGACGATTTTGCACGCCTAACCGGACAAATTGAAGGTTTGCACCGCTCCATCAGAGATTTAGCCGGCGCTGTGCCAGGCAAAGACAGTTTTGCGCGGATCGAAAATCAAATCAGCAAGCTTAGTGCTGAAATGGATGACCATAAGTCCCCGCAAGCTACAGCAATCAGCGATCAACTTGATGGTTTGCAGTTTGCGCTCGAGCGCCTGGCCGAACTTCAGGTTCACCAAATCGGTCATATTGAACAAATCAAAATTCACGAAGCCAACGATCACAACGACGAACGTCAGCAACGGATTGAAGAGAGCATTCGCTCAATTTATGAGAAATTCGATACGCTTGAACAAAGCATCGACCGTCCGAACTCCAGCATTGAAACAATTGCCAATGGCATTGCGGGCATTGCCCGTGCTGTCAGCGATATGCAAAAGCGGTCTGAGAATGATCAGAGCCAGAATATTTTGGCGCAGATCGAAAACGTTTCCCAGCGCCTCTCAGCGATGGATAATGGTCAGCCAAGTAGTCTCACAGAAGATGTAAGACACGAAATGCAGGGCTTGCGCGGCCAATTGGTCAATGCGCTTGAGCCTCGTTTTACGGCGCTAGAAAGCCGGTTGGACGATTTTGCCGCCAATGGACAAGTGCTCGGTGGCGCATCTGACTATCAACACGTCACTTCACGCATCGAAGAGATGGAAGACCGCATCACTCAGGCAATTTCGGGCATCTCAACTGCCCAGTTTGCACAGGGTGACGCTTCAGGCTCTCCAGAAACAGTTTCTATGCTCAAAGCAATGGAAGCACGACTTGTTGAAGCGTTGACAGAAATCCGAGACGCGGGTTCTGATGCAAGCAATGGTTCTGAAGTTTCTATGGATGCCTTGCAAGCAATGGAAAACCGCATTGCAGATGCTATCGCCAAAATTCCAAGCATTGCGGGCGCGCCCAGTGACGACAGCTATGATGGTTTGCGCGCGATTGAGAACAAGCTCACCATCGGCTTAAAGCGGTTAGAGGCACTTTCAACATCGCCGACGGATTCTACACAGCATGCTGCGCCCGCTCGCCAGACGGTTGCAGCTGCGCCTCAGCAGGCATCGCCCAAAGCGAATACTCCCGCTGCCGCAATGCGGACGGCTCCGCCAAGCAATGTCGCGAGGTCTTTGCAGTCCCACCGACCAAGTGAGTCTTTTGGCCACGAGGCGCAAGCACCGCGTGATGTTGACACACCCCCACCAGCACCCAAGTCCGCTTTTGCTAGAACCGAACAAGTTGATGAACGCCCATCTCCGTCAAAGAGCGAAGTTAAGCCGTCTGATGGTGCGAGCGTCGAAAAATCATCTGCGCAACAATCACGCGAGAGCTTTATCGCTGCGGCACGGCGCGCAACTGTTGAGCGCCAAGAAACAACATCAAGCACAGCCGGCGGCGGTGGTTTGTTGGGACGCGCGCTTGATCGCTTTAAGTCGATCAAGAAAGACAAGAACGATGACGATGATGACGGGCAGCCAACATCCAAGCACGCCATAAATAGCGCGCCTGAGACTCGCATAGAGCCAGCGCCTTTGGTCAAGCACGAAGATCCAAAACCCAGCAAGGATTTGGGCACTTTATCGGTTGGGCCCGAACCAGCACGTCCACAATCAAATACGCCAACGCCAATGCCTAAGAGCGCGCTTGAGGATGATGGCAAGGTTACTGGAAATCCTGAACAACATGACGAAGAATCTGAGAGCTTCCTAACCCGCAACCGCCAGCCAATTTTGCTCGCCGCTTCCATTGTGGCGATTATCGCGATGACAGCAAATTTGGTTTTGGATAAGGGGCAAGATTCAAATAGCGGCAACATTCCAAATGCTGTTGAGTCAGCGGATGTGAGTGAAGCACCGCGCCAAATTAGCTTGACGGAAATCGAGTCTGCGCTTTCAAACGAGCAGCAGATGCCGATGGAGATGGTGTCACTGACCAGCTCAACTTCGATGAATGAGCAAAATGTTGATTTGGTCGCGCCAACACAGCCATCAATCGATACAGGAACGGTTACCGCGAGCATTCCAAACTCCCCGGTGGAAGTTGAACTACCGCCAACTGACCTTGGTCCAAATGCATTGCGCGAAGCCGCTGCTAAGGGCGATCCTCGGGCACAATATGAAGTTGGGATGATTTTCGCTGAAGGCAAAGCCGTGCCCAAAGATTCTCAGGAAGCTGTTAAATGGTATGAACGTTCCGCCGCCAGTGGTTTTGCAGCGGCTCAATATCGTCTGGGCACAGCATTTGAACATGGCTTGGGTGTTGATAAAGATCTGGATCAGGCCAAGCTTTGGTATTTGCGTTCGGCTGAGGCGGGCAACCGCATGGGCATGCACAATCTTGCAGCGCTACATGCCAGTGGCCCTGATGGCGACCGCGATTTCAATGTTGCAGCTCGTTGGTTTGAAGAAGCCGCCAAGCGCGGCGTTCTAGACAGTCAGTTCAACCTGGGCATGCTTTATGCGCGTGGTCTGGGTGTAAGCCAAGATTTTGCACAGAGCTACAAATGGTTCTCCATTGCAGCCGCGAATGGTGACAAAGATGCCTCCAAGGCACGTGATGATGTGGCGCGATCGCTCGACCCGGGACAAATGAGCACTATTAAGCAGGAACTTGCTGGGTGGCGCCCTGAAGCGATTAACTTGGCCTCCAACTACGCGCCGATCGGCACATGGGACAAGAACTTTAATCCTGGCGCTGAAATTGACCAACGCGAGGTTGTTTTGGGTGTACAAATCGCTTTGAGCAAACTGGGTTTCCAACTGGGCACGCCAGACGGCATGATGGGGCCGAAGACCCGCGACGCAATTCGAGAGTTTGAACGGGTTTTAGGCATGACCGAAAGTGGTGCTATCAATCCTCGGCTTTTGACAGTTTTGAATGGCCAACCGGTCTAATCAATCCCGATCGCGGGCAAATAGCCACATTAGAGGCTAATGCCTAGAATCCGAGATTGACAGGGTATTGGTGCCAGCCTAAACCGAATAACGAATTGAGCCCCTTAGACCTAGGATGCACCGCCGTGCAACTGTATTTGCCTATCGCCGAAATCTCGCTCAACATTTTTATGTTGATTGGGCTGGGCGGTGCGGTTGGTTTCCTTTCAGGGTTATTTGGGGTCGGCGGCGGTTTTTTGCTCACTCCAATGTTGATTTTTTCGGGCATACCAGCCCCGGTCGCTGTTGCATCTGTAACCGGCCAAGTGGTGGCCGCATCAACTTCTGGCGCGCTTTCCTACTGGCGGCGCGGCGGCATTGATTTCAAACTGGCATTCTTCCTCATCCTTTCCGGCATTGGCGGTGCTTTTGGTGGCGTTTGGACGTTTGGCATTTTGCGCGAAGCGGGGCAGTTGGACCTTGTGATTTCCTTGGGCTATTTGATCTTTTTGGGATCAATTGGCAGCTTGATGCTGTTCGAAGCTGTTGGCTCCATGATCAAGCACAATGCGGGCAAAGCGGTGCCCCATAAGTTACCCGGTCAACATAGTTGGGTGCATGGGTTGCCATTCCGCGTTCGCTTTAAGCGCTCCAACCTTTATGTGAGCGTCTTGCCCGTGATTTTGATCGGGGCCAGCATCGGTTTTTTGGGATCACTTTTGGGCATTGGCGGCGGCTTCATTCTGGTGCCCGCTTTGATCTATATTTTGCGCGTTCCCGGCTCTGTGGTGATTGGCACCTCATTGTTGCAAGTGCTCGCCATTATGGCGGCCACCACGATTTTGCACGCGGTGAACAGCCAAACCGTTGATATTTTATTGGCCTTCTCGCTTATGGTGGGGTCGGTTATCGGCGCCCAGTTTGGTGCATCTGCTGGCCAGCATTTACGCGGCGAACAATTGCGCGCCCTTTTGGCGATCATTGTTTTGGCCGTGGCTATCCGGTTCGCGCTTTCCCTTTTGTTGACACCGGCTGACCCGTTTTCCATGACGATCTTGCCAGGAGGAGCCGCATAATGTTGCGCTACCTGGCGATTTTTATGCTTTTTATGATGGGGGTGCTTGAAGCTTCGGCGCAGCGTTTGGTGGCCTCCAGTTCTGACCCGCAAATCTCGATTACGTCGACATTCACTGGCGAAGAGATCACGTTTTTCGGCAATATCGAGAAGGCGTTTGACCAAGAGCCAAATGCCATTACCAACAATTACAATATTGTTATTGCGGTGCGCGGCCCCTCGTCCACACGCGTTGCACGGCGCAAGACAAACCAATTTGGCGTGTGGCTGAACGGCGAAGAAGTGGCCTTTAAGAGCTTTCCATCGTTCTTCCACATCATCTCAAATTTGCCCCTGGAACAGGTCGCTGACCAACAAGGGTTGGCTGTTAATGGTTTGGCCTTTGACAGCGCCCCATTTTTGCAACCGGTGGGCAACATTGCGAATGCGGGGGAGTTTAGCCAAGAGCTAATTCGCCTGATGAAGGAACAGAATCTTTACAAGAAGATTGAGCATGGGGTGACATTCCATTCGGACACATTTTATTCGGCACGTATTCAACTGCCCGCCCATGTGCCCAATGGAAATTACATTGCGATCACCCATTTGTTTCAAGACGGCAAGTTGAAAGCCAAGAAAGCGCAACGCTTTTCTGTGCGAACTGTTGGTTTTGAACGATTTTTGTCATCAAGCGCCAAAGACTATTCATTTCTTTATGGACTTGTGTGCGTATTACTTGCGATATTTACAGGGTGGCTAAGCGGAGTCGCGTTTAGGAGGTAGTAGCGGTGGATAACCTTCCTCTATTTTGGTCAAGAACAGTTGCATTTGCCGGACTTGCTGGCTGGGTGCCGTTTTTGATTGGCCTGATCTTGACGATTTTCCCGTCCCTGTCGCCCTTTGAACCTGCGGTTTTTGAACGGGCATTGGTGGGCTATGGCGCGCTTATTCTATCGTTTCTTGGCGGTGTACGTTGGGGCATTCGTTTGCAAGGCGGCGCGGGCACGGACCTAACCTATATTGTGGGAACCTTTGGCTCTATCGCTGGTTTCATCACTTTGTTATTGCCGATCAATGTGGGGCTGATGATCCTCATCGTTGGTTTTGCCATTCATGGCATGTGGGACGTTGCCTCGGGCATGCGCGGGCGCGTGCCCCAAGCTTACGCGAGACTGCGGGCAGTTTTGACTTGGCTGGTGTGCTTAACCCTCATTATCATCTTTATCGCCAGACAGTTGGTGGGCTGATGCTCAAATGTGTTGTTAGAGATGTCACAATTCGCGACGCCATTGCCTTGCAAGACGTTTATGCGCATATGCATCCCAATGACCCCGAGGTCTCTGAACCCGCCTTTCGCAATGCGTTAGCGTTAGCGATTGATGACCCGCTGCAGCACATCATTGTTGGTGAGTTGGATGGGCCAATTGTTGGGGTTTGCAGCCTATATATTTTGCCGAACTTGACCCGCGGCTGCCGCCCTTTTGGCCTTGTCGAGAATGTGGTTACCCATCGCGATCATCGCCGCTTGGGCTATGGGCGGCAAATCTTGGCTGAGGCGGCTTCTCGAGCCAAGCGCATGGGTTGCTACAAACTGATGTTGATGACCGGCAGCAAGCGACCTGAAGTTTTGGCGTTTTATGAAGATGCAGGCTTTAAGCAGAACAAGACCGGCTTTCAGATTAGGTTCTAGCGACCAATCAAGTGTCGTTTCGCCACCGGATAAATTTGCTCGCGCCCAATCACTGCAATCATCATTTTTGAACGGTCAATCACAGGCTGAAACGCTGCATTTAGAATATTGAGGCTGCCCGTTGAAACGCCATAAGCTGGCATGATCAGGCGCGTTTCATCTGCCACAAAGCAGGCGCGCCGGATGGAACGCCCGTTTATGCGAACATGAGCGGCGGGGTGCAAATGACCCGCAATTTGGTTGGCAATTTTTGCATCTGGCTCGTGGGATAAGGTCAGCCCATCCAGCGCCACGCTTTCACAACAATTGCCGCCCAATTCGTGGGTCGATGGATCGTGATTGCCCGCAATCCAAATCCAATCGATTGATTGGGTCAGCGTGGCTAAGGCCGACGCATCTTCATCAGAAAGTGTTGTGGTGCCTTCATCTCGGTGGAAGCTATCGCCCAGCGCGATGACCCGTTGTGCGCCCGTCACGGCGATATCATTGGTCAAGCGCTGAATTGTTGCCTTGGTATCATAGGGGGGTAAGAACTGGCGCGACTTGGCGAAGGAGGACATTTTTTCCAAATGCAAATCCGCCACCAGCAAGGTTTGATGATCCGGCCAATAGAGCGCACCAGACAGCAGCGCTTTGAATTCTGCCCCTGCGAAGGTCATTTCGAACCCGCCTGATTGCACTGGGTCCATCTGTTTCACGACTTGGTTCATTTCAGTTTCATCCGGTAGTGGACAATACGATCGATTTCTTCAAATCCACATGCTTCATGAACATTCTGGCTGGCAATATTTCCAAGGCCAACGCCAGAAGCAAGATGCGGATAGTCATTGCGCAACGCCCAAGTGATTGAAGCGTCGAGCAGTGCTCTACCCACTCCAATTTGGCGGTGACCTTTATCCACGAACCATCCCTCAAGATAGGCAACTGGTCCGTCGTAGCATCCGTCCGCATAAGAACGTTCACCTAGTTCCGCGAACGCAATGATCTCTTGTCCAACGACGCCAACAAACACCACTTTTATGTCCTTGTGCAACCCTGCAGCGAACTGCTCACAGTCCCAACACGCATCCTGATAATTTATCTCATAGAGCGCCGCACGCATACTTGCCCAGATGCGCCATTCGTCTGTCCTCATTTCACGAATTTCAAACTCCAAGCACCAATTCTCCGCTTTTCCTGCAATCCAATGAGTTATGCCTTATAGCACCTGACATTATAGGTTTTTCCTGAACTGCACGACGCGGCCGATTTCGGCGAAGCCGCAGGCTTCATGGGCCTTTTGGCCGTCTATGTTTTTAAGTTCTGAATCAGATGCCATATGCGGGTAGCCTTGGGCGCGGGCCCAATCGGCGGCGGCGTCTACTAGGGCGCTAGCGATCCCGCATTTGCGATATTCTTGTTTGACGAACCATCCTTCAAGGTAAGCAACTGGACCATCATAACAGCCATCTGCATAGGAGCGGCGGGCGATTTCGGCAAAGCCAATGGCTTGGTCTTCCACGAAGGCGAGGAAAACAATTTGCAGGTTTGAGTCTTCGTCGCCTAGAAACAATTTTGCTTCTTTTTCTGCGTCTTCATCGGTGAAGCCGCGCCAAAGCATCTGGCGCAATTTTGCCCAATCGCGCCATTCGTCTTTTTTCATTTCGCGGATTTCAAATTCCATCATTGCTTTCCCGACGCTTCGCGCAACAAGTCTTCTGCCGCTTCGGCCAACACACTTTCACGGCCCTCGCCAAAGATTGGCTCCTTGCCAATTTCTAGCATTACCGGCACCGCCAGCGGAGAGATTCGTTCTAAATCTTTATGGATTATATGACGGCGAATGCGTTTTAGACAGGTGCCAAGCCGCTCAATATCCAGCAACCCACGCGAAGCATCACGGCGGGTGGCTTGGATGAGGATATGATCTGGCTCATGCTCATACAGCACATTGTAAATCAAGTCCGACGACATGGTGATTTGGCGGCCCGATTTTTCTTGCCCCGGATACCGCCGCTCGATCAGACCCGAAATGATCGCGCAATTGCGGAAGGTGCGTTGCATGAGGCTTGATTCATCAAGCCAAGTTTCCAAATCATCACCCAGCATGTCCTCGTCGAACAATTCATCAAGCGACAGGCGCCCGCGTTTGAATTGGGCACCAATGTCGGTGGCGCACCAGATGGCCAGCGCGTATTCGGATGCCACGAACCCAAGCGGTTTGGCGCGGTCACGTTCAAGCCTTTTGGTCAACAACATGCCCAAGGTTTGATGCGCTAATCGCCCTTCAAACGGGTAGCAGACCATGAAGAATTTGTCGGCCTTGGGGAAGGTTTCCACCAGCAGGCTGTCTGTGCCCGGCAGGGTCGACACGTCGCGCTGCAATCGCAGCCAATCGCTGACCTGATTGGGTAAGGCTTGCCATAGTTTTGGCGTCGCCAATGTTTTGCGCACCCGTTCGGCTAGGTATGTCGATAGCGGGAATTTGCCGCCCATGTAGGAGGGAATTTTGGGGTTTTTCGCCACAGCGCGGGACACATAAGCTTCTGTGTCTTTCATTGCCTCAAAGGCAACGATTTCGCCGCCGAAGATGAAGGTATCGCCCGGCGCCAATTGAGAAATGAAATATTCTTCAATCTCCCCAAGCAAGCGCCCGCCCCGGCCAATGGGTCCTGTGGTTGCGCCGCGTTTTTGGCCCCTTGCCCGCACCAGCCGGACTTTGAGCATTGGCTCTTCAACAATGGTGCCCACATTCATGCGATATTGTTGGGCAATTTTTGGGTGCACAATCCGCCAAGTATCATCTTCAGTTTTGCGCAGTCTGGCGAACCGCTCATAAGCGCGTAACGCATAACCACCGGTGGCGACGAAATCGACCACCCGTTCAAATTGCTCCCATTCTAGTTCACGATAGGGCCACGCGCGGATGATTTCATCGTAGAGCTGGACCGCGTTGAACGGCGCGCAACAGGCCATGCCCAGCACATGTTGGGCGAGCACATCCAAGCCGCCCGGTTGCGGATCTTCACTGTCTTGGGCGCGTTCTTTCACTGCCTCTTTTGCGGCTTCACATTCCAATACCTCGAACCGATTGGCAGGCACTAGTAGAGCGCGTGAGGGTTCGTCCAACCGGTGATTGGAGCGGCCAATCCGTTGCAGCAATCGCGAAGAGCCTTTCGGCGCACCGATCTGGATGACCAAATCGACGTCGCCCCAGTCGATGCCCAGATCAAGCGTTGATGTGCACACCACCGCTTGCAACTTACCCGCCACCATTGCAGCCTCGACCTTGCGGCGTTGCTCCACATCCAACGAGCCGTGATGCAAGGCAATTGCGAGGCTATCTTCGTTCAACTCCCAAAGAGATTGGAACAGCAATTCAGCTTGTGAGCGCGTGTTGACGAACAGCAAGGTGGTGCCGTTTTGTTTGATGATTTCCAGCAGTTCAGGCACCGCATATTGGGCGGAATGCCCGGCCCATGGCACACGATCATCGCTGGCGAGAATTTCAACTTCTGGGTCTGCGCCGCCAGTGTTGGTGATGAACGCCACCTCGCGTTCTGGCTTTGGGGTGCCAATCCATTCGCGCAGTAATTCTGGTTTCGCCACAGTGGCGGAGAGCGCTGAGATTTTGAGGTCTGGGCAGAGGGTGCCCAACCGCGCCAAGCCAAGCGCCAGCAAGTCACCCCGTTTAGAAAGGGCCAGTGCGTGTAACTCATCCAGCACCACACGCTTTAACGAGCCGAACAATTTTGGCGCTTCTTTGTGCGACAGCATCAGCGCCAATTGCTCTGGAGTGGTCATCAGAATATTGGGCGGATCGAATCTTTGGCGTTGCCGACGCGAGGATGGGGTGTCGCCCGTGCGGGTTTCCACCCGAATGTTCAGGCCCATTTCAGTAATTGGGTCCATCAAGTTGCGGGCCACGTCTACTGCCAGCGCTTTGAGCGGCGAAATATAGAGCGTGTGCATGCCTTCGAACGAATCAACGGCCAAGTCGGCGATGGAGGGCAAGAACCCGGCTAAGGTTTTGCCCGCCCCTGTGGGGGCAATCAACAGCGCAGATTTGCCAGATCGATCGGCCTCCAGCATGTCCAATTGATGCTGTCTGGGGGCCCAGTTTTTGGCGACAAACCAGTCCCTCACCACATCGGGCAGACCCCAAGCGTGCGCGAACAAGTCGGCATCAGATTTGGGAATCGTGTTGGTGGTGCTTGTTGATTTGCGCATTGTTCCTATATTTAACCCATCATATGCTGATCGCCAGTTATTTCGTGCGGGCAGTGGCTAGAATTTTTGGGGAACAATATGAGCAATTCAGATAGACAAGATAATGAGACCGATCAGCATTCCATGAAGCGTGACTTTTTTGGCGGTAGTCCGCGCAAGGTGTTTTTCAAACTTGTGCTGCTTTCGCTAATCGTTGGATTTGTCATGCGGATGATGGACATCACGCCGGGTACGATTTTTGGCACGCTGGGTTCCTATATTGGCCGCACGTTTGGCGATCTTGGCCACTTTATGGGCGACATTGGCGTTTGGTTTGGCTTTGGTGCAGCGGTTGTGTTCCCGCTGTACATTTTCATCCGCCTATGGCGGCGCTGGCTTTCGTAAGGGACAGCAATTGTTTTGAACGATCTCGGCTTGCCTAATCGCAAGTCGAGGTTAAACTTCATCCGATACGAATCTTTTGGCAACGCGCGTCCTGCTTTTGTTGTCCTTTTTCTTTGGGTGAATGAATATGAGTGGCAAAAGCTACCCTTTTAAGGTTGGGCATAAGGACGTCTGGCTTATTGCCTTGCCAACAGCTGTTGCCTTTGTGACCGAGCCACTTGTTGGCATTGCTGACACGACCATTGTGGGCCGGCTTGGCGAAGTTGATTTGCTGGGCGGCCTTTTGATCGGCGGGCTGGTTTTTGATTTCATCGCCGCCATCTTCTATTTTCTTCGCCTCTCCACAACGGGCCTAACCGCCCAAGCTTTTGGCGCCAAGAATGATGCTGCGCAAGCAGCGCATTTGGTGCGCGCCTTGGCGGTTGGTTTTGTGGCCGGCCTATTGGTTTTGGCCTTAATGGTGCCTATTGCCGAGTTTGCCAGCGTCGCTTATGGCGCGAGCCCTGATGTGGTTGCGGCGTTCAAGGCCTATTTTTACATTCGGATTTTGGCTGCGCCTTTTGTTTTGATGAACTTTGCCCTTGTGGGTTGGTTCCTTGGCCGCGGGCAGAGTTTTACCGCGCTTATTCTTCAGCTCATTCTTAACCTGTCCAATATCGGGTTGTCTATTTACCTGACTTTTGGGCTGGATATGGGCATTGCTGGGGTTGCGTGGGGCACAGTTGCCGCACAGATTATTATGCTGTTCATCGGGATCATTTGGGCCATTGTGCAACTTGGTGGTCATTCGCGCCTGCTGCGTAAGCTTGGTGAAGCCGAGCTATTGAATGTTGTTCAGATCAAGCGTCTTTTGGGCCTGAGCGGCGACATTCTCATCCGCTCTGTTTTGCTGAGTGCTGTATTCTCCTTCTTCGCCTCGCAGGGCGCTCGGGCGGGCGATGATGTTTTGGCAGCCAATGGAATATTGCTGCATTTCTTAATGGTCGCGGCCTTCTTTTTGGACGGTTTGGCCGCGGCGTCTGAACAGCTTTGCGGCAAGGCGATTGGTGCGCGGTGGCGCCCCGCCTTTGTGGATGCGATCAAATTGTCGTCGCTCTGGGGGTTCATTCTGTCTGGCGGGCTGACCATTTTGTTTTTGATCATCGGGCCAAGTGTTATCGACTTTATGACCACCAGCGAAGTGGTGCGCCAAACTGCGCGGGACTACCTGTTTATCGCCGCGATTGCGCCAGTTTTTGGGGTGTTGGCCTTTGTGCTGGATGGGGTATTTGCGGGCGCAACCATGGGGTCTGATATGCGCAACGGCATGATTGTTTCCACCATCATCTTCGCTGTAGTTTGGGCGGTCCTTACCCCCATTTTGGGCATTGCGGGCCTGTGGTGGGCGCTGCACAGTTTCTTCATTGGCCGCAGCTTGGTGTTTTTGGTGCTGCTGAAATTCCGTATGCCCGAACTTTTTGCCCGCGTTGATGCGGGCGCGTAGAATTGCGCTTGCACCGCTGTTATCGGCCAAGTTGATGAACAAGTGCAGACACGCGAGGCGTTTAAGATCTCGTCTTGTGTAGTTTAGTAAAAATGAGACGTTAAACGCCTCGCGCAAAATGGCTTTTTCTTGATCGTCGTATTGCCCCGAGGTGCTAAACCCTTTTATCCCCTTGCTCAGCGCTCCATCAAAACTGTTTTGATCGCCTTGATCATTTGATGATATTGGATAACAGCCCCCAATAAACGACTTACAAGCTGCCTTCGGTGTCAGGCTGGACAATTCAACTTTAAGCGAACACCAAACGTCTTGGTCTTCGGCCATCTCCCCTTCTTTGAGAAAAAAGCATTCACGCCTTCCGCCTTGGTGTTTGGCACCAATTGGCGGGGGTGCCGGGGTCGGGAGCAAAGCGACCAACGGCGGCGCAAAAAACATTTCCTTGCCGCTCCTTGTTCGTCAACAAGCTGCGCGGCTTCAAGAAAAGGTATCGTATCTTGGCACAAGGGTTTGTGGGCGGGGATAAGTTTTTCTCCACGCCTCACCCTGAGCTTGTCGAATGATGCCCCAAAGTGCACTGCAGTCATCGTTAGCCCTTCGGCAAGCTCAGGGTGAGGGTTGAGGCTGGGACTGGCCAATGCCATACCGCCAGCCGATCCCGGCTCAGCCTGCGCGGCGTGAGCGCCATTTAATTGGCCGGGAATGCCTCGTGGGGTCAGGACCGGCATTTCCACTTGGCGTCCCCGGACTTGATCCGGGGCCACCTCTGCGCACCTGCCGCTAACTTCGCCCCCCCACCCTTAATCCCTCCCCACAAGGGGGAGGGAAACTGAGGCGAGATGTTGGGGTGTCTCAAATAGCTACTGTCGGCTTCGTCGAACAGCGCCACCCCAGTCATCTTCGGACTTGATCCGGGGATCCAATGCGAACTGGCAAATTCAGCACACTCCCTGCAACACCCTACCACCGTCATCCCGGATTTAGTCCGGGATCCAGGCGAGAATGTCCTCGAACAAATGCAGTTGGGGACACTCCTGCCTGGATCCCTGCCTGCGCAGGGATGACGATTGAGGGTGTGATAAGGGTTTACTCAATCGCCAGCCGATCCCGGCTCAAGGCCGGGAATGCCGCTTGGGGCTGGGGGCACGCAATATCGGACTGGAGTCTCCCTCCCCCTTGTGGGGAGGGATTAAGGGTGGGGGTCATCCCGTCCACATCTGGCATCCCCGGACTTGATCCAGGGGCACTTTGCGCATCTACCGCTATGTTTACGCCCTACAAAACCAGCTATTGAAGTGCGCAGCGTTCGGGCTTACCCTTCAGATCAATTCGCTCAGGAGGGTGTGACAATGTTGGAAAAAATTGCGCTGATTTTGGTGGTTATCGCTGCGATCGCATATTTTGTGATGATCTTTTTTGGCATCGCCTCTTCGGGTGCGCCGATGTGGCCGTTCTTTATTTTGGCGGCGCTTGGATTGGGCTTGTTGGGGCGCGTGATTTACCAGCGCATGACCAACGAAGAAGACAATTATTACGAAAAGAATATCAAGGAGTAAGCGGCATGATTGTAACGACCGGGATTGATGTGGCTGAGGGCGAAATTGTGCAAACGCTGGGCATTGCGCGGGGCAACACCATTCGGGCAAAACATGTGGGCACCGACATTATTGCTGGCCTTCGTAACCTAGTGGGTGGCGAAGTGAGTGAATATACAAAGCTGATGGCAGAAGCCCGCGAACAAGCCTATGACCGCATGGTGGCCAATGCGCGCAGCATGGGTGCGGACGCGATTATTGGCGTCAATTTCACCACGTCAATGATCACGCAAGGCGCGGCCGAAATATTGGCCTATGGCACAGCGGTGAAGTTGAAATCGTAACATGCGCAATTTCGCCATATCTATATGGTGCGAAAGGTATTCGGCATGAATTTTGATCTCGCATATTTGGCGCTCAACGCTGCGTTGGTGCCCGCTTGGGGGCTGTTGATTTTTGCACCTAAATCCGCCCTTACCAAACAAGTCGTGCATAGTGGACTTTACCCGGTTGGCATTGGATTTTTTTACGTCGCGTGTTTTTGTGCGGCGGCAATTTTGGGTCAGGCTGCTGATGGATTTAGCTTTTTTACGCTTGAAGGCGTGGCAACATTATTTGATCATCCCAACGGTGTTCTGATTGGATGGTCACACTTTTTGGTGTTTGATCTATTTGTCGGCGCATGGATTGGCCGCGATGCTATGCGCCGCGACTATAAGCACATATACATTGTGCCGATGATATTGCTTTCATACCTTTATGGGCCAATAGGGCTGATGGCCTATATCATTTTTAGGTGGATCCGTGAGCGCCGTTTACCGACGCTTGAGGAGGCCTAGTTCGCCTTAAAATGCTTCGACAATTTTAGGTGCTGACCTTGGTAATTTGAATTAAGGTCAGCGCCATAAAGGTTTTGAGGGCGTTCAGCCATGCGTTCGTAAATCAATCGGCCAATGGTTTGGCCGTGTTCCACCAAAAACGGTACTTCGCGTGACCTGACTTCCAAGACAGCGCGGCTGCCTGCGCCAGCGGCGTTGGCGTGGCCAAAACCGGGGTCAAAGAAACCAGCATAATGTACGCGAAACTCGCCCATAAGCGGATCAAACGGCACCATTTCCGCCGCATAATCTGGCGGCACATGCACGGCTTCGCGGGAAACCAAAATGTAGAACTCGTCGGGATCAAGAATAAGTTCGCCCGCGCCACGGTCGTAAATTGGTTCCCAGAAGTCCAAAATGTCTAGCGCTGCTTTTTTGTCTACATCCACGACGGCGGTGTGGCGTTTGGAACGGTAGCCGATGAGGCCGCCGCGATCGCCGCCTTTAAGGTCGATCGAAAGAGCAACGCCATTATCCACAGGGGCGTTTTCATCAAACACCAAAGTTTGTTCTTTGTGCAGGGCTTGGTGCTCAGCCACGCTAAGGCGGGTATCGCCTTCGCGGAAACGGATTTGGCTGAGGCGCGAGCCTTGGCGTACCAACACGGGGAACGTGCGCGGGCTAACTTCCAAATAAAGTTGACCTTCGTAACCGGCAGGCACCGTGTCGAAGGCGCGGCCTTGATCGGTGATGACGCGGGTGAAAATGTCTAAGCGACCCGTGGAGCTTTTTGGGTTGGTTGTGGCGGAAACGCTGTCAGGCAATTTCAGGCTTTCCATCAGCGGAACGATGTAGACGCAACCACGTTCGAGCACGGCCCCAACGGACAAATCAATCTCGTGCAATTTAAGATCATCAATGCGGTTTTTGACCGAACTTTCAGGCCCGGGCAAAAAGCTGGCGCGTACGCGATAGGCTATATCGCCAAGCCGCAAATCAAGCGATGCGGGTTGCACCTGATCGTCATCAAATGGTTTTGAGGTTTTGATGGAACCCGATGCGTTTAGATCTGCAATCATCCGTGCAGAAAAGATGCCTGTTGCACTTGCCATGATGGTAATTATTCCGCCCAATCAATATTTATTGCCCCTTCCCTAGCAATCTTGAGCATTGACGCCAAGGCGCAATTGGCTTTAGATCACCGAAATGGTGGTGATTTGGCCGGTCTGATTGCAGCCACCTTAAAAATAAATGCTAAAGTCGACCGTTCTGCCGGCCAAATTGGGTCGGCATTTTTGTTTGGAGTAGACAAATGTCTAACGCGAAGAACCCGTTGTCGGACCAAAAAAACCAAAGCGCAGCCACCCAATCTGTCCATGGGGGCACATATCGCAGCCCGCATGGGGAAACGTCTGAAGCGCTATATCTAAATTCTGGTTTTGTTTATGAAACCTCAGCCGCTGCGGAAGCACGGTTTATGGGGGATGATGACGGGCATATTTATTCACGGTTTTCCAACCCATCTTACGACATGTTTCAAGACCGGATGTGTTTGATTGAAGGCGCGGAAGCGGCGCGGGCAACTGCGACGGGCATGGCGGCGGTGACCACAGCGGTGATGAGTCAAGTGCGGGCGGGCGACCATGTGGTTGCATCACGGGCATTGTTTGGCGGTTGCCGGTTTGTGGTTGAAGACTACATGCCTCGCTGGGGCGTTGAATCCACATTGGTTGATGGTCGCGACCCAGAAAACTTTGCACGGGCAATGAAGCCGAACACCAAGGTGATCTTTATTGAAACGCCCACCAACCCAACGCTTGAATTGGTGGATATTGCCGCAGTGGCTGAAATTGCCCATGCGCATGGTGCGGTTTTGATTGTCGACAATGTTTTTGCCACACCGATTTATCAAAAACCGCTGGCACTTGGCGCGGATTTGGTGACCTATTCAGCGACAAAACATATTGATGGCCAAGGCCGCTGCATGGGCGGGATCATATTGGGGTCAAAGGAATTGATTGAAGCGGATGTGCACACCATCATCCGCCAAACAGGGCCAACCATTAGCCCGTTCAACGCCTGGGTGATGCTCAAGGGGTTGGAAACGCTTGCCTTACGTGTTGAGCGCATGACCCAATCTGCTGGTGCATTGGCGAGCTTTTTGGCTGATCATCCAAAGATCGAGAAGGTGTTTTACCCACACCATAAATCGCACCCCCAATATGAGCTTGGCATGAAGCAAATGAGTGGCGGATCGACCATGTTGGCGTTTGAGGTTGCGGGCTCTGGCGCAAATGAAGCGCGGCACAATGAAGAAAATGCTTTCAAGGTTGCTGACGCATTGGCCGTTGTGAAAATTTCGAACAATTTAGGTGATGCGAAATCGATCATCACCCACCCAGCGACCACAACCCACCAACGCTTTTCCGAAGAAGTGCAGTTGGAAGCGGGCATAAACCGCAAATTACTGCGTTTATCGGTTGGCTTGGAAGATGGGGATGATCTGATTAAAGATTTTGCCTACGCGTTAGACCAGATCTAGATTTTGGCAAATTCTTGATATGCCAACCAAATACGTGATGCTGCCGTGTAAAAACATGCGGCAGCAAACACGTACGCCATAATGGCGAAATATTGCGGCCAAATGCAAATGGCGGCGAAAAACGCAATTGTTTCGGTGCCTTCCAGCAATCCGGTGGAAAAATAGAGCGACTTTGATCCACGTTGCTCAGTGCTTAATTTGTGCTTTTCAGCCAAAATCGCATAGCCCAAAAATGTACCGCCATTAAAATAGAACGACATCAACAAAACAGCACCAGCGATGGCGTTATTGGTTGGGTCTAAAAAAACAAAGGCGACGGGGATAGCGCCGTAAAAGAAAAAGTCCGCGACGATATCCCAAAAGCCGCCAAAGTCAGTTTTTTGAGTGGCGCGGGCGACAGCGCCGTCTAACCCGTCGGCGATGCGCGAGATCAACAACAGCCACAGCCCCACCTGTACGTTGCCAAGGGCGATGAACAGGGCCGCGATTAGACCGATTCCCAAACCGAGCAAGGTGACGGTGTTTGCGCTGATGCCTGTTTTAGCCAATTGGCGCCCCACTTGGTTGAGTGGTCCATCGATGATTTTTCGCATGAAGCCGTCGAGCACGATATTTCCCTTTCGCATCAAATTGGGTGCACCCTATCATAGTGTGACAAAGGCAATTGGTCATTTTCTTGTTATCAAAGAGTGTGCTAGGGCTTTTAACACAACGCGACAAAACTGAGGACGCATTGCTGCATTTATGGATTTTCGCCCTGTCTTGATGATCATCGGCGCGCTAACGGCGACGCTGGGATGTACGATGTTTTTGCCAGCGATTGCAGATGCGCTTGTGGGCAATCCCGATTGGATTGTGTTTGTTACCACAGGGCTGATCACTACATTGTTGGGCGCGGGCACATGGGCAGCCACATTTGGCACCAACCAAAGCCTAAATGTGCGTCAGGCTTTTTTAATGACCGCGCTCGTGTGGGTGGTGCTGGCATTTTTCGGTGCGCTACCATTTTATTGGGCAGGATTAGAACTTAGCTATACGGACTCGTTTTTTGAAGCCTTGTCGGGCCTAACAACAACCGGCTCCACGGTGATCACGGGGCTGGATGATATGCCGCCGGGCATTCTTTTATGGCGCGGGCTGTTGCAATGGTATGGCGGGCTCGGGATTATTGTGATGGCAATTGCGGTTTTGCCGATGCTGCAAATTGGTGGCATGCAAATGTTTCGAGTTGAGGCGTTTGACGCTTCGGACAAAATATTACCCCGCGCTGCACAAATCGCGGGCAGCATGACAACCGTATATCTGTTGCTGACGCTAATTTGCGCCATTTGTTATTGGGTTGCTGGCATGCCGTTATTTGATGCGCTTGTGCACTCCATGACCACGGTCGCAACAGGCGGGTTATCAACCCGTGACGGGTCGATCAGCTCGTATGAGAGCATCGCCATAGACTATATCGCCATCGCCTTTATGATTTTGGGCGCGTTGCCGTTCTTGCTCTATGTCCGCTTTTTGCAAGGCGACCGCAAGAGCCTGTTCAAAGACTCTCAAGTGCAGGTTTTCCTTGCAACGCTAGGCGTTTTCGCCTTTGCAGCAGTGATCATTCAATATGTGGAAAATATTGGGCGCGGCGAGGAAGCGTTTCGCCACGCGCTGTTCTCGGTAACTTCTGTGATGACTGGGACCGGATATGCCACTGCCGATTATGGCAGTTGGGGGCATGAAGCGGCGACATTGTTTTTCATTCTGACATTTATTGGCGGCTGTGCTGGCTCGACATCCTGCGGGATAAAAATCTTTAGATTTCAAGTGCTGTTTTTAGATCTCAAACAGCATGTGAAAGAAATACTTTATCCATCTGGTGTTTTCGTGAAACGCTATAATGGTGCGGTTTTGACCGATGATGTCTCAGCTTCTGTCATGAGCTTTGTATTTCTCTATATCGTTGCGTTCATGGTGCTGGCGCTGCTGCTTAGCCTAACGGGATTGGATATGCTGACCGCCTTTTCAGGGGCTGCCACCGCCATATCTAACGTTGGCCCTGGACTTGGTGAAATTATCGGACCTTCTGGAAATTTTGCCCCATTGCCCGACGTCTCTAAATGGCTTTTGGCCGCGGGCATGATTGTCGGTCGCTTGGAAATCTTTACCGTGATCGTGTTGTTCCTGCCCCGCTTCTGGAAGAACTAGACAAGGGCGTTTCAGCTTTAGCTAAAATCGATGGGTAATCCCGGCTCAAGGCCGAGAATGCGGCGGAGGGACATGGGCTGCATCCCCCCACCCTTAGTCCCTCCCCACGAGGGGGAGGGAGATGCTTTTTTTCAGCTATAATGGCAAGTTAGCCCATCCATTTGGCTTCCCCGGACTTTACCCGGAGTCGTGTTGACGTTTATCGTGGAGTTTTTCCCTAGCATCCTACCATCAAAGCCTATCGATGATCAGAAGCCGTTGCGCAACCGCAACAACGGGCGCGCATTGAGCTCATTTTCAGGACACCGCAAGTTTAACTCTGGACGAGACGAAACCAATTAAATACCAATGAGGCATACTGATCTTTGTACGCTTTGGAGTCATACTTATGTCGTTTATACAAATTGCCAGCACTGGGCGATCACTTTTGCCTTTGCTTGCTTATCTATTCCTAATGGCGATTTCAACATCGCTCACCCTGCCCATACGCGCATTATTCATTACCGAAACACTCGGCGGCACTGCTTTTGAAAACGGTCTAACCTACGCTATACCGGCAATTATTGCGGTTGTGATTACCCCGATCATCGGCGACTATTCGGACAAAGTTCCTGATCGTCGTCGAATAATCACGTTGGGCCTGGCGTGGATGGGTCTAGGCGCAATTGTTACAAGTTTTGTCTCGGTGAGTTGGGCGGTGGTGCTCATCGCTGTACTCACATTTCCAGTTTTTTCAACGATAAATGCACAATATTTCTCGTGGGCAGGGGAGCGGCCACAACCAAATCCAAAGCAAAAAATTGATACTGGTCAATTAAGGATCGGGTATGTAGCTGGGTGGGTGTTTGGGCCCGCCGTATGCGGTGCTTTGCTGGTCACAGGCATCAGCTTTCGTGGCATGTTTGTTTATCAAGGAATTGCGCTGATCTTGTTGGCGCTACTCATTTGGCTATTTTCCAGCAACCCATCCCGCGCCAAGGGCAAAAAGGTTGAAGAGTTTCGTTGGTCGAGATTTGGTCTAGTGGATGCAAGTTTGCGCAATATCTCGCTTTTTGTTGCGTTCGTGCTGGCCGGCGACATTCTAAGGCTGGCAAACCTATCCCTGTTTGTCGCGAACAGGATTTCGACTGACAACGTCGACATTTCAATGGCCTATATGATCACGCCAATTGTGGAGTTGCCCGCGGCGATAGCTTTCGTGTGGCTTGCTAAGCGTTTCAAACAGAAAAGCGTTCTAAGTATTGGCATTGTTTCAGCGGTAATTTATTTTGCAGCATCACCCTTTGCGACAAATATGAACCAACTGCTCGTGTTGCAAGGGCTTTATGGCCTAATCCCCGCTTCAGCGCTTACCATCGGCATAAGTTACGCACAATCCTGTTTGCCGGATCGCATTGGATTTGCAACTTCTGTTTTGTTTGCCGGCCAATCGCTCGCCATCGTCATCGGAGGAGTGTTGGCGACAATAAGCGGTGCTTTCCTTGATGTGGACACTGCTTACTTCCTGCCGCTGATTTTTTGCATGTGTGCCGGATGGTTTTGGTGGATGTTGCCAAACCGTTGAACGCGGCGAAGCAACATCCCGTTTACTAAGGCTATCCCTCTAGCTCCGGTGTGCGCGGGATGGAGTGGTGATCGCCACGCAGAAGGCCGCGGAATGTTGGTGCGCCTTTGCGCAGGAACAGCCAGCCAAAGAACGCACCGATGTCTGCCCCGATGCCAATGAAGGCTGGCACGAGGAACAGAACAAGGGTTGTTGCCAAGCCAAGGCCAAACACAATGGTAATCGCCATGGGGATGAGGAACTGTGCTTGCAGGCTTGTTTCAAACAACAGTGGAGCCAAACCGCCAATGGTAGTGAGTGAGGTTAGGAGAACCGCACGCAAACGGTCTCGGGCAGCACCGGTGGCGGCTCGTTCCAAACTGTCCCCTTCCCTTACGCGCTCTTGTAAGCGCGAGACGAAAACAATTGAATCGTTCACCAAAATGCCGGCCAAGCCAAGCAGCCCCATGAGGGAAATGATGGTGAGCGAATAGCCCATTATATAGTGACCCCAAATTGCGCCAACTACGCCAAAAGGGATGATCAGCATCACAGCAAGTGGGGCGAAGTATGAGGCGAAAATCCATGAAATAATGATGTACATGACGCCTAGTGCGATTAGTCCGCCCAGCTGTAGATCACCAAAGGCTGCGCCTTGTTCGGCTTGGGTGCCGCCAAAGCTATATTGCACACCATAATTGGCCGCAATTCTATCCATATGATCAGCTTGAAGACGTTCCAAAATCTCAGCGCCTTGAACAATCGCTGTGTCTGTGTCGGCACGTACGCTTACTGTTGTTTTGCCTTCTTCACGGTTGATGCGGTTAAAACCTTGGCGATCGCTGAAACTCACGACCTCGGCCAAAGGCACGAAGTTTCCAGCACCAGACCTGACCCACAAATCGCGCAAGGCAGCAGAACCAGCACCGTCTGTCACTTGTTCCACGCGGATAGATATTTCTTCATCCTGTTCCGCAACGCGGCGGGCAAGGTTACCTTCAAAAGTGTCGCGAATTTGAGTGCCAAGACTGTCCAATGAAAAGCCAAGTGCGCGGCCCCGTGGGGTAAGTTCTAGCACCAACTCTGGCTTGCCATAGCTCAATGTATCTGAGATGGCCTGTACACCTTCAAAGCCCTCTAGTACCGCTTGAAGTTCTTCTGATGCGGCTTTGAGCACCGATGTTTCTGCGCCAAAGAACTGCACGTCAATGGCACGACCCGGAGGGCCACCACGCGGTTCACGCACAGACAGGCGATCAACGCCGGCAATGGTTGGCACAGTCTCGCGGATGGCGCGGCCAATTTCATTTGTGCGCACTGAGCGCACTTCAGCTGGTGTGAGGAAGATGGAGAGATTGGCGCGAGCATTTTCCATATCAAGCGACGCGAAAGTGGTGACGATCAGCTTTTCGCCTTCTGGCGTCAGGTCTTTTTCTACTTGCTGTACGGCAGTATTGAGCTGGTCGATAAGCCCATACATTTCTTCTTGCGGCACACCGGGTTGGAAAATGGCGGTAACGTTTACCGTTTCGCCTTCAACCGAGGGGAAAAATTCAAAGCCAAGTTTGCCCGCAGGAATGAGCGCACCGCCAACGATTGTTAGGGCGAGTGCCAAGGCCACCGTGGCGTAGCGCCAGCGGTAGGACAAATCCGAGAGGAAACCAAAAATCTTCTCTTTGAAAAACTCAAATCCAGCGTCGAAATTTCTGCGGAATGCACTTGGCGCTTTGCGTTCGCGTGGCAATGCGTGGGCCAAATGGCCTGGCAAAACCAAAAAACATTCAATCAAAGAAGCGATAAGCACGGCGATCACCACCATGGGCAGCGCGGACAAGATTTGACCGATCACATCGCCCAACAAAAGAATGGGACCAAAAGCGGCCATTGTGGTCAATGACGCGGCAATAACTGGCGCGGCCATGCGGCCAGCACCTGCAATGGCTGCATCCTGTCGGCTGTCGCCTAACGCATAGCGGGTGGCGGTGTGTTCGCCTACCACAATCGCATCATCTACGATAATCCCCAAGGTCAGCAGCAGCGCGAACATGGAGATCATATTGATGGTCTGGCCCGTGAAATACATCACCCCAAGGGTGGCCAAAATAGAAATGGGAATGCCAACCGCGACCCAAAAAGCAATGCGGAAATCAAGGAAGATGAACAGAACAATGAGCACCAAAATCAATCCGGTAACACCGTTTTTGACTAGCAGGCCTAGTCGATCTTCCACCAATTCAGCTGCAGCGTTAAACACTTCAATTTGCAGTGTTTCTGGTAATTCCGCTTTGATGTCTTCGAGATAATTGTTCATTTTCTCGAAGCTCTCGATGGTATCCGCGCTTGCAGAACGCGACACAGAAAGCTGGATTGCCTGCTGCCCACGCATATAGCCAACGCTTTGGTCTTGATCGTAGCCGTCTTCAATGATTGCCACGTCACCCAGCAATAGTTTTTCGCCATTTGCAGAGGTGCGAATTTCCATAGTGGCCAGTTCGGCCGTTGTCACATCTTTGGCGATGGCGCGGATTTGTGCTTCTAGGTCACCATCCAGCGAGCCGGAAGGTTTGTCCGCGGTGTTGGACGCAATGATGCGCGACAGGTCAGCGGTGGTGAGGCCAAGTTGGCGCAGCTTTGCATCATCCACCAACACCCGAATTTCGCGGGCGCGGTAGCCGGTAAAGGTCACACGATCAACACCGGCATCAAGCAAGCCATCGCGAATATCGCGTGCATATTGGCGCAGAGTAGATTCTGGGAATGGGCCGGAAATGCCAATATCGGCAATTGGATCAAAGAACTTTGGACGATTGATTTCGGGTTTATCAGCGTCTTCTGGCAGGTTGGTTATGGCGGCCACCGCCTCTTCAGCTTGTGCTTCTGCCACCCGCATATCTGTGTTGCGTTCATATTCAAGCGTAATGCTGCCACCGCCTTCACGGGCGGTTGATGACATAGATTTCACGCCGTCCAAAAACCGCACGGTTGGCTCAACCACTTGCAGCAGGTTTTTGCGGATATCATCAGCACTGGCGCCGGACCACGTCATGGAGACGTTGATCACGCCAACTTCTAGCGACGGGAAAAACTGACGGTTGAGCTTGGACATACCCCACACGCCGAACAAGATCAGCAGAACCATCAACAGGTTGGCCGCGTTTTTGTGCCGAACAAAAAGTTCGAGCAGATTTTTTGCGCGTGTGTTTTGCATGTTATTCACTCGGCTCTGCGGTTAGATCACCTGCTTCGGCGTCACTTTGGCTGCGGTTTGGTCTGTTTGCGTTGTTGCCTTGACGTTGGCCAGCTTGTGCGCCTTCTGGGCGTTCACCAGCATTGGGCCGCGTAAATGGCGACGGTGCGGGTTCACCCTCATTCACGATGGCGACGCCCTCACCTGCTTGAGCAATCCGCGTGGTGATAATTGGCGTGCCCGGTGCGATATCGCTTGCAACCAACAGGTGCGCCCCATCGCGGGCGAGCATTTGCACCTCACGTTTGGACATGCGGCCCTCAATGTCCGCGTAAACAAAACTGTTTTCGTAAACTGCGGCTTCTGGAATGCGCAGAACATTGTTGTACGGCAATCCGGGCACGCTAATTTTTACAAATGTACCCGGGCGCAACTGGGCTTTGTTCTCGCCCAAAATCTGCGCAAATACTTTGACGCCGCCTGTTGTGGCATCCACTTGTGCACCAACGCGGGTGATGGTTGCTTGCGCAACGATCGGTGCAGGTTCAACTTCCCACTCAATTACAATGTTGCGGCCAATCAGGCCGTCGGAAAGCAGTTGACCATATTGTTGGTCTGACATGGTGAACACAACTTCAAGCGCTGATGCTTCGTAAAGCGAAACCAGCACTTCATTGTTTGAAACCACCCGGCCCTCATCAATATTTTTGGCGGTGATGATGCCATCGAATGGCGCGAAGATTTTGGTATCGTCCAAATTGCGTTGCGCACGCTCTACTTGCCATTCGATGCGCTCTAGCGAGGCTTCTTGGCGATCCAATTGCGCTTGTTGGATGATGATATTGCTTTCGCGCTGACTAACAGCTTGCTTGCGTTGGGATACAAGCAATTCGCGATCATCAACGGTCTTTTGGGTAATCGATCCGCCTTCTAGCAATTGTTTTGCGCGTTCTAGATCAACAATCGACAGGTCATATTGGCTGCGCGCGAAGTCTAAGTTTGCACCTTCAAACGCCAAACGCTCTTTTGCCTCGGCAAGACTAAATTTTGCTTCAGCCAAATTGGATTGCGCTTCAGTCAGCGCCCCACGATAAGTAAAGTCATCAATTGTTGCCAACAGGTCGCCGTTAGAAACCGATCCACCAACAGCGAGGCCTTGCGCAATTTGGGTCACTTTGCCTGCAACTTGGCTGCGCACATCAAGAGTGCTGCCCGCCAGCACTTCACCAAAATAGGTCAGGTTGGGTTGATAATTAGCATATTCTGCAGGGAAAGATTGAACCGTGAACGTACGTTCGCGTGCCTCGCGCTTCGGAGGCTCGGGGCGATCCGCGATCATCATTCGGGCATAAAACCCTGCACCGCCCAAAATGGCGAAGGCAAGCACAATGCGGAACAAAACACCAAAGATAGAAACACGTCTGCGCTTTTTTGGTGGCGCAACATCTTGAGTAGCGTTTTGATCGCTTGTTTTATGCAGCATCACTATCGGTCCGTCCATGTTCCCTAATCCAATTGTTACAAAAGTAACCGCCAGTGCTGGTTACAACAAATGAAACTTTGGTAAGGTTACGGACGAGCCGACAGTTTAGATCAGTCTTGATGTATGCCGAACATATTCGGATTGAAGAAATACTGTGTTGAACAGAACTCACAGGTGACTTCGATCTCCCCATCTTTGATCATGGATCGAATGTCGTCTTCGCTGAATTGTCCCAGCATCAGTTCAATTTTGTCCGCGTCACATCCACATTTTTCGACCATGTTCATGGGTTCAAAAACCCGCACACCTTGTTCATGGAACAGACGGAACAATAAACGCTCTGAAGAAAGGTCCGGCTCAACCAGTTCCAAATCATCGATGGTGTTCACCAAGGCTCTGGCTTCAACCCAGCCATTTTCGGCCTCAAAGCTGTCATCAGATGTTTCAGGATTTTGGTGATCACCATCACCGGGCAAATCTGGCATGGTGCGGCCACCATGTTCGGGCAAATGCTGCACCAAAATGCCGCCAGCGCGCCATTTTGGTTGTTGGTCACCCTTGTTTTGCATCTCGGCCACTGCCAAACGCACCACCGTGGGGATCTGTTCTGACTGCTGGAAGTAATTGTGAGCAACCGCTTCAAAACCAGAGCCGTCTAGGGCCACAATGCCTTGATAGCGAGAGGTGTGCTCGCCTTGGTCAATGGTCATGGCCAAGGTGCCTTTGCCCAGCAATTCAGCTGGAGAAAGTTTGCCTTCTTCGGCAGCTTTTGACAGCGCTTTTTCGTCAAAACGCGCGTAACCGCGAATGCCGTTTGGAGTTTGCAAATCTACAACGATTAGGTTTACTGGCCCGTCGGTTTGGGTTTGCAGAATAAACCGCCCCTCAAACTTAAGCGAAGAACCGATCAAAGACGCCAAAACAATGGCTTCGCCCAATACCCGCGCAACAGGTGTTGGGTAATTGTGGCGGCGCAAAATAACGTCGATAGCTTCGCCCAATCGCACGGAGCGACCGCGAACGTCCAGGCTTTCAACAGCAAATGGCAATGCCGTATCGTCGCCGCTTTCGGGACGATCTAGGCCAATTGCCTGCATAAAATCATCGCTCATTAGAGCTCCTCAATTCCGAACACCCATGCCAAAACAGCTTTTTGCGCATGTAGGCGGTTTTCCGCCTCGTCAAATACAACAGATTGTGGCCCATCCATAACCCCGGAAGTTACTTCATCACCACGGTGCGCAGGCAAACAATGCATAAATAATGCATCAGGCTTTGCTTTTGCCATCAATTGCTCGGTGACCCGATAGGGAGCTAGGTTTTCACGACGAATGTTCGCGTCCAGATCGCCCATAGACACCCATGTATCGGTGATCACCAAATCCACATCTTTAATTGCTTCTGCCGGATCGCGCAAAACCTTGATACGACCATTGGCGTTTGCAATGTCGGCCTGCATGCCTTGATCAGGGCTATATTGTTCTGGGCAAGCAATATTCAAGGTGCAACCAAAAATATCTGCAGCGTGAACCCAAGAGGCCAACACATTGTTGCTGTCGCCAAGCCAAGCGATCTTGATGCCTTCAACGTCGCCACGATGTTCTTCATATGTCAAAATGTCTGCCATGATTTGACAGGGGTGAGACATGCGGGTCAGGCCATTAATCACCGGAATTGACCCAGCGCTTGCAAGCTCGAGCAAATCATCATGACTGAGCAAGCGGATCATAATTGCGTCCACATAACGGGACATAACGCGGGCGGTATCCGCAATGGTTTCATCGCGAGAAAGCTGCATTTCCTGGCCGGTCAACATTAGTGTTTGACCACCCAGCTGGCGCATACCCACATCAAATGAAACGCGGGTGCGGGTGCTTTCACGATCAAAAATCATGGCCAGAATTTTGCCTTCAAGTATCCGTGTTTCTTCACCTGCTTTAAGCTTTGCTTTGATGGCTTTGGCGAGGTCTAGAAGTTTACGCAACTCGGCTTTCGAGAAATCTTTGATATCTAGAAAATGTCTTACTGCTGTCGTTGACATAACGACCGTCCTTTTCGATGAACTGAAACTGATAAATGGGGGTACTTATTGCTTAAGCGCTGGCCAAAGTTTTAAGGCCAGCGTCCAGTCGTCGGACGGCCTCGTCAATTTCATCCTTGGTTACGATAAGCGGGGGCAGCATGCGCACGACATTATCGCCTGCACCAACCGTTAAAAGTTTAGCCCCACGCAATGCGGTCACAACTTCCCCAACTGGGGGTGCAACCTTTATGCCGACCATAAGCCCTTTTGCGCGTATTTCGAGCATAATATCTGGGTACTTCTGCGCTAGTTGTTGCAGGCTCCACGCCAAATATTTTCCCATTTCTTGCACGTGGTCCAGAAATCCATCCTCTGAAATACGGTCCAAAACGGCATTGCCAACTGTGCAGGCAAGTGGATTGCCGCCATATGTTGACCCGTGCGTGCCAGGCACCATGGCGTTGCCAACCTCTTCAGTAGCCAAACATGCGCCCAGCGGAAAGCCGCCGCCAATGCCTTTGGCAAGGGCCATAATATCGGGTTCAATATTTGCCCATTCATAAGCGAACATTTTGCCGGTGCGGCCATAGCCACATTGAATTTCGTCTAAAATGAGCAAGACGCCATGTTGATCACAAAGCGCGCGCACTTCACGCAAGAATTCAGTGTCCAAAATATTGATGCCGCTTTCGCCCTGGATCGGCTCAAACATGATGGCTGCAGTATTTGGCGTGATCGCTTTCTTAAGCGCTTCAATATCGCCACGCGGCACTTGAACAAATCCACCGGCTTTTGGGCCAAATCCTTCAAGATAGGCAGGATTTCCCCCAGCTGCGATGGTGCCAAGGGTCCGGCCATGAAACGCACCTTGCATGGTGATAATTTCAACCCGATCTGGTTCGCCCTTATCGTAGAAATAGCGACGAGCGGTTTTCATGGCACATTCAACGGCCTCGGCACCAGAATTGGTGAAGAACACCATATCGGCGAAGCTGATATCAACTAGTCGCTGGGCAAGCTTTTCTTGCTCTGGAATAGTGAATACGTTGCCCACATGCCAAAGCTTTTCAGCTTGGCTTTTAATGGCATTGACCACATGGGGGTCAGCATGACCGACCACATTAACTGCGATGCCACCTGCAAAGTCGTAGTATTCGTCACCCGTTGTGGAGAATAGTCGGACGCCCTCGCCCCTTTCAAAGGCGATTTCAGACCGGGCATAATTCTTATATAAAGCCGACATTTTTCTTTCCTGTGGGACCATGCGTCAAGCTTGACGCGCAACGAGTTGTACATATTGTGAAACAAGAAGACGTGCCCGTTGATCACGATGCACGCCTTATTAGCTTCAGTTATGCCTTTTGTTGGGGGGATTTGTCAATCTGACAAGCCATTGGTCACGTCTTGCTGACCAATCGTGCAAAAATTATTGCTTTTTTAAGAGGATAAGTTTGTGACCCCCTTGTTTTTGATTCAGCCGATCCGGTAAAGTAGCTCTTGTAGGGACACGACATGTCGTGTGGCGGACCTGCAAAATATACGATGGATGGTATTATTGCCAAATTCTCATTTTTGGCGGGGTATTTGTTTGCATCTTACCCAATTTTCGGAGGATCTTCATGGCGTGGACTGATGAACGCGTAGCAACATTGAAAAAACTATGGATGGAAGGTCTTAGCGCTAGCCAAATTGCAGGTGAATTGGGCGAAGGCGTGACCCGAAATGCGGTTATTGGCAAAGTGCACCGTTTGAAACTGTCTGGACGCGCAAAACCTGCAGCGTCAGCTCCACGGGCCCGCAAGCCACGCACCACATCCGCGGCTCCTTCCACACCAAGAAGGCCCGCCAGCAGCGGTGGCGCAGTAAGCGGCAGCACATCTTCGAGTGCGCCCCGTCGTCGCCAAGCAGTGCATGCCCCCATTTCTGGCGCCAACGCTTTGCAAATGAACACCGAAGTGGATGCAAATGTTGCCTTGGCGACCGCGCAAGAAGCTGAGATATTCATTCCTGTTGAAGAACGCGTTAGCTTGATGCAGCTGAATGAAACAACTTGCAAATGGCCAATTGGCGATCCGTTGAATGATGATTTCCATTTTTGTGGTCGGGATTCAGATGAAGGCAAGCCTTATTGCGAGTTTCACTCCAAACGCGCTTACCACACACTAGATCGCCGCAAACGGGGCTAATTTTTGAAAGCCACCCAACAATGACAAAGCCGCCTTTTGAGGGCGGCTTTTTTGTGCGCCTCAGATTTATGGGTGACACATTGATTGAGCGTTGATTTTGTAGGGTCTCCAATGCCGCCAAAACCATGGCGAAGGGCCATTCCCGCATTTAGTCTTGAGCGCAAAACGAAGAATATTGACGAATTTGTCCTGATTTTCGTCGTCTGTGCAATCTTTGTATTTACAAAATCCAAAAAAGGTTCATTGGATATTGGGGAGTGAGCGCAATTGCGCGCTTGGGTTCAAGCAAACTCAAGCAAAACTCAAACAGCATGCCCAAACTAACGACAAGTGTTGGAAAACCAACATTGGCCGACTACAGCCATAACAAACGCAATACAGCGTTTGAATGGATAACCCGCGATGAGCACACCCATCATACTCCAATGGAGCTCGTTGCACTGCGAAAATGCGAAAAGGGAAATTCAATGTCTAAGGGCGACAAGAGCCGCGGCAATAAAGAAGCCAAGAAACCGAAAAAAGAGAAACCAAAAGTCTTGGCGACAGCCAATTCTAACGCAGGAAAAACGTTAAACATCAACGTTGCTAAGAAATCCAAATAACATTTGCGTGGGCCGATGCAATATCGGCCCATATTTGCCCTCGACTAAAAATCTGGCTTGGTGACCATCAACCAAAACACCGCCACTAAAGCTGGAAAAGCTAGCGTGCCCAAAAGAACCCAGAGCCTGTGCAGTTTCCAATATTGGGCTGGCATGTCTTCGATTTTGGATACAGTCTGAGCAATGTCGCGCATCTTCACCTGCATCCAAACGACCGGCAGCCAACAGACGCCAGCAAAAACAAATAGGCACAAGGCGTAAAACAGCCATGGCTCGCTGTATTCAAGACCCAATGTATTGATGAGCAAAACACCGCTTACAATTTGCACAATGCCAGCGGGGGTGGTGAAAAGTAAATCACCTAACACCACCATGCGGGTGGTGAATTTGATGGCCGGCAGGCTGCTCATTTGGTGGGCAGCGAAAAAGTAGAACGCCAAGCCAATACCTGTGCCGAACAACACCGTTGAACTTAGGATATGTATCCACTTTAAAATCGAATAATCCATGCTAAGTGTATGCCTTAGATTTTTGAGTTTAAAAAGCGAATATTGATGGCAACCGGCGAGCCGTTCTTCAAAGAGATTTTTGGCAAGGCGTGGGCGACCATGCCAATTGTGTTTCATAAACATTACGCCAATCGAACCTATTGCGATGACGAAGTGATCGTTAAGGGGCAGATGAACATTTGGCAAAGCCCGATCATGCGGCCCATGTCTTTTTTGTTTCGGCTAACGAAGACGCTGATACCCATTACTGCAAAAGACGTTCCCGCAAAAGTCACGTTCAAAACGCGCACTGACAGCGACAATTTCTGGTATCACCGTGAGGTAGACTTGCGGCATGGCGAGAAGTTCAGTTTCATTTCCTACTTGGAGCCAATGGGCGATAACGAGGTGATTGAATGGACGGGTGCGGGAATTGGCTGGCATTCAACGTTCGAGTTTTCAGCAAATCGCGTACAACTTCGTCACCTTGGATATCGGTTCAAGCTTGGCAAGTTTGAATTTCCCTTGCCATTGACGTGGTTGTTTGGCCGACCATATGCTTTTGAACAAGCCATAAGCGACACCAAGTTTGAGATGGAAATGGTGATCGATCACAAACTGTTCGGACGGATATACTCCTATGCTGGACAATTTGAAATTAAGGACATTTGTCTTGCCAAATAGAATTATGGTACTTGGCGGTTATGGAAACTTTGGCAAGCGCATTTCAAAAGCGCTGGCGGCCAAGGGCATTGATGTGCTGATTGTTGGGCGAAGTTTTGAAAAATCTGAACGCCTAGCGACTGAAATTGGGAAAAGCGCCACACCGCTTTGTTTTGATGTACCCGGCGAACTTGGCGCATTTTTGGCGGTACATCGCCCCGATGCGATCATCAACACTGTCGGGCCTTTTCAACACCAAGGGTATGAAACCGCGCGCATCGCAATTGCGCACGGGGTGCACTATGTGGACTTAGCGGATGGACGCGAGTTTGTTTGTGGCATTTCCGAATTGGATGCATCGGCCAAGAAGGCAGGGGTTGCGGTGATCAGCGGTGCCAGCACAGTGCCTGCGCTTTCCGATGCAGTGGTTAGGGAATATCGGGGGGAGTTTTCATCGCTTGAACAAATGCGTTATGGCATTTCGCCAGGGCAAGGGGCCGAGCGTGGTTTGGCAACAACCCAAGGGATATTGAGTTATGTGGGGAAGCCGCTTTCCCCCTTTCCAAGCATTAAAAAACGCGTTTTTGGCTGGCAAAATCTTTATCGCCAATTCTACCCAGGCTTGGGCAACAGGTGGATGGCGAATTGTGAAATTCCTGATCTGGATTTACTGCCGCAACGGCACGACATAAAAACCATCCAATTTTCAGCCGGTCTAGAACTCGCGCCACTGCATTTGGGGCTTTGGGCGATGAGTTGGGTTATCCGTTTTGGCGTTCCCATTAAACTGCAAAACTTTGCTGGGCCATTGTTAAAGATCAGCAATTGGTTCAACGGCTTTGGAAGTTCAGATGGCGGTATGCACGTTTTGCTATCAGGCAAAAGTGCAAGCGATCCCAAAACACAGATTGAACGAAGCTGGTTCATTATTGCAAAAGATGGCGATGGTCCGCACATCCCAACTATTCCTGCAATTTTGTTGGCGCAAAGAATTGCTGGTGGGGACGGTCCTCCGGCTGGGGCCTATGCGTGTGTTGGCTTGGTTTCACTCACTGACTATGTGACAGAGCTGCAAGATAAAAAAATTGAGGTCGTTACGCAAAGCCGATAGGCCCTTGGCTGATTATTGAGCCTGCATGAGAATGCCCTGGCAGGGCTTTAGCTGCAATCTCCGAGCAGCCTATTTTTGCTTTATGACCTTGTCCCACTCCGGCTCTGAGGTGAGTTTTTCGGCGATAAAGTCAATTAAGGCGCGCACCCGTTTCGGTAAGTTGCGATTTGATGCAAAAACAGCATATGCCGCGTTATCCGACCAGATGTGATCAACGAACAGGGGTATCAAAGTGCCGTTCGCAATAGCTTTGTGGGTAATGAAAGTGGGTTCAAGAACGACCCCTAGATCGTTTTGTGCGGCCATTCGCACAATCTCTCCGTTGTTGACGGTCAGGCGACCACTTGTTTTTACAACGCCTTTGGTGCCGTTGGGGCGCGTAAACGGCCAAGTGGTGTGGGTGCGTGCTGACTTATAAGTCAGGGTTGGCATGTTGGCCAAATCCTCTGGCCGCGCAGGCATTCCATATTTTTTTAACAATGCCGGTGATGCACAGGGCACGTGGCGAATGGATGTAAGGCGCTTTGCGATCAAGTTGCTATCGGTCAATCGGCCAATTCGAATGGCCAGATCAAACCCCTCACCAATCAAATCGACCTGTCGATCATTCAGGTCAAGCTCGATATTCACCCCAGGGTGGTAAGCCATAAAGTCAAAAAGGATTTGCCCCAAATGTAAGGTTGAGAATGTAAGCGGCGCGGCCAAACGAATGCGGCCGATCAATTGGTCGACCCCTTGGGATATCGAAATATCTGCCTCTTGAATATCTTCAATAATCTGTCGACAACGTAACAAATATTCCTCACCAGCGGTGGTGAAGTTGATGCTTCTTGTGGAGCGCAAAACCAGCGTTGTGCCCAGCCTTTGCTCTAAGTCCTTCAAGCGCCGACTGACAGCCGACAGTGCAATGTTCATGGTTCGGGACGCGCCAGTTAGGCTTTGCGCGTCTGCAATGGCGATGAGCGTTCGCATTTCATCAAGCTGACTCACACTATTCTCCAAATGGCAATAATTCTTTGCTATTTTCCGTTATTATTCCTGTTGTGTAAAGGTGATAGTGCTCACGCATCAAAAATTGATGGCGGCAAAAGCCGGGTAAAACCTAAGAGGCATTTAGTATGAGTGAGAAAATGAGTATTCTGCGCGTAGACAGCAGCGTCATGGGCGAAGCGGGCCAATCGAGCCGATTGGCCAACAAAATTGTTACGGATTTGGAAAGCAAAAACGTTGTCGGCGATGTTATTATTCGTGACCTCAACAATAGTTTGCCACATCTCACACCAGAATGGGTTGCGGCCAACAACACGTCCGAAGATGTGCGCACTGAGGCACAAAAAGAAGCGCTTGCGCTCTCAGATGATCTTATTGCCGAGATTGAAGCTGCGGATGTGATAGTAATCGGCGTAGCGCTTTACAATTTCGCTATCCCTGCCAGCCTTAAAGCTTGGATTGACCTGATCTGCCGTGCACGCAAAACATTTGCATATGGCGAAAACGGCCCAAAGGGTCTCTTGACCGGAAAAAAGGCCATTATTACCTTCTCTTCGGGTGGCACGCCACATGGCTCAGACATCGACTTTGCCAGCAACTATATGCGTCATATTCTTGGGTTTATCGGCATTTTGGATGTTGAATTTGTTGTTGCAGAACAACATTTCATGGTAGCCGATGCCATTGAGAGAGCCCACCGCTCAGCCAACGATTTGTTGGCAAAAATGACGTCGCAATCTAAAGCAGCGTAAATGAAACCGCGCAAGAATTTGGATGAACCCTTGCGCGGTCTATTCTTCCAACTTGCCCAGAATGCCTTAAGAACAGAAAACTTAACTTGCAACCGCAAACTTTTCATCGAACGCATATCCAGCGCCACGTACCGTGCGTATGGGGTCTTTGACCCGACCACGGTTGAGGGCCTTGCGCAAGCGGCCTACATGCACGTCGACTGTGCGTTCGTCCACGTATACGTCGTGGCCCCAAACGCCATCCAACAATTGTTCACGACTATACACACGGCCTGGGCTTTGCATCAAATATTCGAGCAGGCGATATTCGGTTGGGCCCAGATGCACTTCTTTGCCTGAACGGCTTACCCGGTGGGTTTCGCGGTCCAGTTCAATATCGCCAGACTTAAGGGCATTTGACATTAAGCTTGGGTTGGCACGGCGCAGATGCGCTTTGACGCGGGCAAGCAATTCGGGAACCGAAAACGGTTTCACCACATAATCGTCGGCGCCGGTTGCCAAACCGCGCACCCGTTCTTCTTCCTCACCACGAGCCGTCATCATGATGATAGGAATGCGCGAAGTTTCTTCTTTGGTGCGCCAGCGGCGGCACAGTTCGATGCCTGATAATCCGGGCAGCATCCAATCCAACAAAATTAGATCGGGCAACTCTTCGCGCAATTGCAATGTTGCTTCGTCGCCACTTTCAACTGTAGCAACGCGATAGCCTTCGGCTTCCAAATTGTAACGCAGCATAACCGCTAGGTCTGCCTCGTCTTCAACGATCAAGATGAAGGGCGCCATGTGCTTGTTCCGTCTGTTTGAAACGCTAGTTCAGTTGAACTTTGCCAGATTCAATATCGTAATAAAGGTTTTCGCCGGTTTTTAGATAATAGGCAGCTTCAGCGATATTGGTGGCGTGGTCCCCTGCCCGTTCTAGGTTTTTGGCGCAGAACAGAAGGTGCGTACAATCGGTAATGTTGCGCGGATCTTCCATCATGTAGGTGAGGAACTCGCGGAACAGTGAAATGTAAAGCGCGTCCACTTCATCATCTCGACGGCAAACGTCCAACGCGATATTGGCGTCGCGCAAAGTAAAGCTATCTAGCGAACGCTTGATTTGGGCCAGTGCCAAATCGGACATGTGGCGGATGCCGTTATAAAGTTGTTTGGAGACGCGTTGGCTATCAATGTGCTTCACGCGGCGAGATAGGTTTTTGGCGATGTCGCCGATGCGCTCAAGATCGTTGGCCACGTGAATGGCAGATACGATGTGACGCAAATCACCAGCCATCGGCTGACGGCGGGCGATCATTGAAACCGCCTTCTCGTCGATATAGCGCTGCATATCATCAACCGCTTTATCGGCTTTTGCCGTTTGGTTGGCCAAGTCATGATCCACCCGGATCAGCGCTTGTGTGGCGTTGGTTATTGCCACCTCAACCATGCCACCCATTTCGGAAATGGCGCGGGTAAGCTGCGTTAGTTCGTCCTCATATGAGGATACAATGTGTTCGTTCGATGCGTTGGCCATGAATTGCCCCTTCGCCGCTAAATTACCCGATCCGACCGGTAATATAATCTTGGGTTTTCTTATGATGCGGATTTGTAAAAATCTGCTCAGTCGGACCTTCCTCGATCAATTTACCGAGATGGAAAAATGCTGTCTTTTGACTAACACGCGCTGCCTGCTGCATGGAGTGCGTAACAATGACGATTGTGAAGTTTTCGCGCAGCTCGTCAATCAATTCTTCAATAATCGCGGTCGCGATAGGATCAAGCGCAGAACAGGGCTCATCCATCAACAAAACTTCAGGTTTTGTGGCAATGGCGCGGGCGATGCACAAACGCTGCTGCTGACCACCTGACAGGCCTGTACCCGGCTGATCAAGACGATCCTTGACCTCTTCCCACAGACCTGCACGACGCAAAGAAGATGTGACCAATTCGTCTAGTTCGTCTTTTGAGCGGGTCATGCCGTGAATGCGCGGGCCATAGGCCACGTTTTCATAGATCGACTTTGGGAACGGGTTTGGCTTTTGGAACACCATGCCCACACGCGCCCGCAATTCCACCACATCGATAGACTTGTCGTAAATGTCTTGGCCCTCAAGATTGATCTGGCCAGACACATTGCAAATATCAATGGTGTCGTTCATCCGGTTTAGGCAGCGCAAGAAAGTTGACTTGCCGCAGCCAGATGGCCCGATCAATGAAATCACCTGATTGGCAACGATGTTCAAATCCACATCGAACAGCGCTTGCTTTTCGCCATAATGCACACAGACTTTTTGACCAGACATTTTGATGGTCTCTTTGCCTGTTTTTACATTTGGCTGCAAAATTTCGGTTGCTACACTCATTTTGATCCTAACAAAATTTGTGGCGCTGCTGGGACTACCAGCGGCGCTCAAATCGTTTACGCAGCACAACTGCTATGGCATTCATCGCAATCAAAAACGCAAGCAGCACCATTATGGCAGCAGAAGTACGTTGTTGGAAAGCGGGTTCAGGGAAGTCGGCCCACATGAAAATTTGAACCGGCAATACGGTTGATGGGTCGCTAAAGGTTGTTGGAACGTCCACAACAAAGGCCACCATGCCGATCATCAAAAGCGGGGCTGTTTCGCCCAAGGCTTGCGCCATACCAATGATCGTGCCGGTCAGAATGCCTGGCATGGCCAATGGCAGCACGTGATGGGTGACCGTTTGCAAGCGGGATGCGCCAATGCCCAGCGCGGCTTCACGAATGGATGGCGGCACAGCCCGAAGCGCTGCGCGCGAGGCGATGATGATGGTTGGCAAAGTCATCAACGCCAACACCATACCGCCAACATAAGGTGCTGATCGATCCAGATGGAAATAGTTCAGGAACACAGCCAAACCCAGCAAACCGAATACGATCGATGGCACCGCCGCAAGGTTGTTGATGTTCACTTCGATGATGGTGGTCCAGCGGTTTTTTGGGGCGAATTCTTCCAAATAGATCGCTGCAGCAACACCCAATGGGAAAGCCAAGACCAGGGTCACAATTAGCGTTAAGGCAGATCCGATTGCCGCACCCAAAACACCGGCCATTTCAGGCTCTCGGCTGGCACCACGGGTGAAAAAGATTGTATTGATACCCGAGCGCACGTAGTCGCGTTCGACAAGCTTGTCGGTCCATACGATTTCTTGGTCGCTAAATTTACGGTTGGCTTCAACCACATCCAAAGTGCGTAGTTGCCAAGTGCCTTTTGCTGCCTCACTCATCTCTTCGGCAAGCGCGAAGTAAGGGGTTGCTGTGGCTGTATTGGTGGTGATTGCGGTAAGTTTTAGCACCCCGCCGCCAATGTAAAGCAGGCTAGATGGCATTTCCTCAGTCAGTGTTTCGCCAAGGCCTTTATTGGCAATGCGTCCATCAAGCGCATTTGCTTTTTCAACCAACGCCTCAATGCGTTTGAGCAATAGAGCCAAGTCTTTTTCTGTCTTGGCAAGCGTTGTTTCCAAACGTTCTTTTACAACGCTGTCCGTTTCACTTGGGATGCGTTCTTGTAACGCAACAATGTCGCCTTCAAGTTTTGCCTTGGAACGCAAGGTGCCAGCTTGCTCTTTGCGCAGCGCTGCAACGCGCACGGACAATCGTTCTTTGGCTTTCGACAACGCATTGGCAAAAACGGGCTCATCTGCGATCAAACGGTATTCTTTGTCTTGGCGTTCAACCCGAAGATTTGCCGCGCCGTCTACCGTTTCACCAGAGGTAATTTGCCCCTTGAGGTACAGATCAGCAAAATCTGAAATTGGCACTTCAAGTTTCTTGCCCGATGTGATCACCGAAGGATCGTCCAGAACTTGTTGGCGTAGATATACAGACGACCCAGAGGACAAAATGCCCCCTAAGGCGCGCTTGCCGTTGCGCGAGGTTACATCAGGGAATTCAGCGCGGATAGCATCTCGAATTACGCTGTCATAGTCCGCCCTTTTTAGCACATCCTGATCGGCGCCGTCCGTGCCCAATTTTTCAGCTGTGACCTCAAAAGGCAAACTAACAAAATTAAAGGTGAAGGCGGGCAGTCCCTGCGAGACGACGGACGAAAGTAGCAGCAACAAGAAGGCAACAGAAACGCCAATTGCTGCGCGGCCAATCCATTTGAAGTTACCTTCCGCACGATAGCGTTTCGCCAAGCGTTCGCGTGCCTCATCTGAGGTGTGTACAGACGATTTTTGCTGCAGGTTGCCGTTTGCCATATCAGTCATATTGCTCTCGATATTTCTGGATGACGCGCAAGGCGACAATATTTAGCATCAAAGTTACGCAGAACAGCACCAGCCCCAACGCGAAGGCGGCGAGTGTTTTTGCGCTATCAAATTCTTGGTCGCCCACCAGCAATGTCACGATTTGCACAGTAACTGTGGTCACCGCTTCAAGAGGGTTCGCGGTAAGGTTGGCGGACAGCCCAGCGGCCATCACCACAATCATGGTTTCGCCAATGGCGCGCGATATGGCCAACATTAATGCTGAAACGATACCGGGCAACGCGGCAGGTAAAATCACCCGGCGGATGGTTTCTGATTTGGTGGCGCCCAGCCCCGCAGAACCGTCACGTAGGCTTTGCGGCACCGAGTTGATCACATCGTCAGACAGCGAAGAAACGAACGGGATAATCATAATCCCCATGACCAAACCTGCAGCCAATGCGCTTTCAGACGAAACAGACAGGCCGATAGCCTCGCCGGAATTCCGCAAGAACGGAGCCACGGTAAGGGCGGCAAAAAAGCCATAAACAACAGTTGGAATACCGGCCAGAATCTCCAGCATCGGTTTAGCGACGGCACGGACACGCGGTGTCGCATAGTCAGATAGGTAGATGGCCGACATCAACCCGACCGGCGCAGCAACCAAAATCGCGATAGTGGTAATCAACAAGGTCCCTGCAAAAATTGGGATGGCCCCAAAGACTTCTGCGTTTCGGTCTGTTGCATCTGAACCAACGCCTTCAAATGCGCTTTGTGGGCTCCAATGGGTGCCAAACAAGAATTCAAAGAACGGCACTTTTTGGAAGAAGTGGATACTTTCAAAGATTAGTGAAAGTACAATGCCTAGTGTGGTGAGAATGGCAACACCGGATGCGGCAATGAGCGCAACAGAGACGGCGCTTTCAACAAACTGGCGTGCGCGCAATTCTGTATGGATTCGGCGCCAAGCCAAATAGCCCCCTCCCACCAGAAGGATCGCCAAAACCACCTGCAATATCAAAGTGGTGTAAGCATAGAATGAGCGATAACCTTCGATCGCGGTCAATTCAAGGGGAGAAACATCGCCCACTTGCTGACTTTGAGAGAAACCAAATGCAGTGCGCAAGAACGCGCCCTGTTCCAACTCGCTCAAGGTTTGAAACTGCTCACCCAGAGAAGCGGCGACGGAAGCGTCCGCGAAGTATCGGGAAAAGATTGACCAGCCGATGAAAACGACAGCCGCAGGCAACAAGCCACATATAACCAGCATGCCGCCATGAAATGCGGGATTGGAGTGCAATTTTGTGGCGTCGCCATTTGTTACGGCTAGGGCGCGATTGCGCCCTGTGTAGAATAAACCGCCTGTGGCGGCTACTAAGACCAACAAGGTGAGCCAAATTTGCACAGCGTGCCCCCAAATTTGTTTGCCCTTAACAGGCATAGACACCGCCCCGAAACCATCGGGGCGGTGCAAACTAAAAGATACTTACATCTTTTGCGCAGCGACTAGGCCTTCTGCGTCGGCTTTGAATTTAGCGCGATCAGCTTCTGGAAGCGGGATCAGACCTTTTTCAGCCAAGTAACCTTCGTCACCCCAAGTGTTCTCACTTGTGAACTCAGCAAGATACTCCATGATGCCAGGAATCACGCCAACGTGTTCTTTTTTCACGTAGAAATACAATGAGCGTGAAACGGGGTAGTCACCATCAGAAATCGCATCAAAGGTTGGCTCAACACCGTCAACCACTGCGCCTTTGATTTTGTCAGCGTTTTGATCAAGAAATGAGAAACCGAAGATGCCGAATGCAGAAGGGTTAGCTTCAAGCTTTTGAACGATCAAGTTGTCGTTTTCGCCAGCGTCGATGAATGCACCATCTTCGCGGACCTCAGAGCATGCATCTTCTTCGATGCCATCTTGGCATGCTTCTTCCATCACCAATTCAACAAACGCATCGCGTGTGCCTGATGTTGGTGGCGGGCCAAGCACTTCAATTGCTTCGGCTGGAAGAGAAGGATCAATTTCTGACCATGTTGTGTATGGGTTTGCAACAACTGCGCCGTCAACCACAACGTTTTTAGCCAATGCCATGAAGATCTGCTCGCGTGAAATGTTCATCGCAGGGCCAGATTTAGCGTTTGATAGAACGATACCGTCAAAACCAACTTTAACTTCAACTGGCGTTACGCCATTTGTGCCACAAAGATCGATTTCTTTGTTTTTGATGCGACGTGAAGCATTGGTAATGTCTGGAGTGCCTTCGCCAACACCTTCACAAAAAAGCTTCAAGCCACCGCCTGAACCAGTTGATTCAACAACAGGCGTAGGGAAGTCTGTGGTTTGGCCGAAACGCTCAGCAACTGCTGTGGCGAAAGGAAATACTGTTGAAGAACCAACAACTGAGATTTGGTCGCGGGCTTGCGCGCCGGTAGCTGCCAATGAAGTTGCAACAAGAATTGCTGCTGTGCTTGCAAAATGGGCGAATTTCATGATGTCTGCCTTTCAGAGCTCACATTCGAAACGTCAAATTATCAGCCGGACTGTTTTGCTTGCTAGGCAGTTATTTGCCTAACTTGCCGTCCGGTCTGGGCGCACAATATTGCCGCGACCCAATTGTTTTATGTCAGTTAAATGACAATTGGATGACAGTTTAACGCATTGATTTGAAAGATATTTTCTGCCTTCTGTGTTTGAACAAAGTCATTTGCATGACGCTTTGTGTCACGGAAGGCATAGACTCACTTTTGTTCCCTTGCCCACTGTAGAGGCAATTTGCAGGTCTCCACGGTGGCGGGTGATGATGTGTTTGACAATGGCCAAACCTAGGCCAGTGCCCTTTTTGCGCCGCGAGGACTCAGCGTCTACCCGGTAGAACCGTTCGGTGAGGCGCGGGACGTGCTCAGCTGGAATTCCCTGACCATAATCGATGACTTCGACCATCACCTTGTGGTTGGTGTGAAGCGCACAAGCAGCCAATTTCACATCAATCTTTTTACCGACCGCGCCATATTTAATGGCATTTTCAATCAGGTTGGTCATCACTTGCATGAGTTCACCGCGGTCGCCCGTGATGTTTGTGTCTTCAAGATCACAAGTAAAGTTGACCTCAACATCCTCTTGTTTGGCTTGGGGCTGCAAAAACTCAATCGCTTCTTTTGAAATCGCACGAATGTCAGTTTGCGTGGTGGGGCGCATGTGTTGGCGCAGTTCAATGCGCGACAATGACAATAAGTCATCGATCAAATTCGACATGCGCTCTGCTTGGGCGTGCATTATGCCCATGAATTTCTCGCGGGCAGCTTCATCATTGGCGGCAGGCCCGCGCAGTGTATCCAAAAAGCCAATCAGCGACGTCAGTGGTGTGCGCAGCTCGTGGCTCGCATTGGCAACAAAGTCAGCACGCATTTGATCGTTTTTGCGCTGCGCTGTCTGGCTAACGATCGTCACCACCATAAGTTCTGAGCGCTTTGTGGGGCCAACATTTGGCTTTTTGGGCTCTAGTGGGGTAACTGAAATCTGATACCAATTCTGTGCGGGCACGGTGGAGTGAAACTCGCCAACAACGCGAGTATCAGCGCTGATAGCCTTATCAATTGTATTCAGCAAAGTTGGGTTGCGCAGAGAAAAGGCCACAGGGTCACCAACAGAAGATGCAGGAAATTCGCTGGCAGCAGCGCCGTTTCGATAGCGAAGGATGGCGCGTCGGTCCACAATCAAGCATGGGTCCGGCAGCGCTTCTGCAAAGCGTTTAAGCGAAGTATCAGGCCACACATTGGCTTTGCCAGCGTTGGGCAATTCGTTGCGCGTCAGCCGTGCCCGGCGTGGGACAACAATGGCTGCCAAAAACACCAAGGAACAAGCCAGCAAGGCATCTACTGGGCCAAGTTTGCCAGTGACAAAAAGCCCTGAAAACACCAACACACTGGTGATCAGCACCCAGCGTGCGGCGTAAAAACGATCGTACCATCGTTGAATTTCACTACGGTTTTCGATTTTATCTAACCCTATAACCCATATTGTTCTGTCGCAGATCACAAGCCAAAGAACAGATTAATGAACATCTGAACCTACACTTGATAATGGATCTGTGTGAAATTGATGCGACAGATGTTTGACTTTGCTTTCAATGCTATAGCACTATTTAATCTGTGGTTCCAGCAATCCAATAGTAGGGCGCAAATTATGGCCGATCTTTCAGCTTCGTTTGATCTTGATGATCCCAAACTTCCAAAAGAGATTGAGGACGGCGCTTTTGAAAGTGGCCGATACCCATATAGGGACAAGCTTTCATCCAAAGAGTATGAGAAGACGCTGTTGGCACTTCAAATTGAATTGGTAAAATTACAATCTCATTTGGCTGCAAGTGGAGAGCGGGTGGTCGCCCTATTTGAAGGGCGGGACGCTGCTGGCAAAGGCGGATCAATTCGGCGTTATCTGAACTATTTGAACCCACGTCACAACCGCACAGTTGCGCTTTCCAAACCAACCGACACCGAGCTAGGGCAATGGTATTTTCAGCGCTATATTGAGCATTTACCGACCAACGGCGAACAGGTACTGTTTGACCGCTCTTGGTATAATCGCGCGGTAGTTGAGCCCGTGATGGGATTTTGCACCGCACAGCAAACAGAGAAATTCCTAACCGAAGCCCCACAATTTGAGCGCATGCTGGTGGATGAGGGCATTCATTTCTTCAAATTTTGGCTGAACATTGGCCAAAGCATGCAATTGAAGCGTTTTCACGCGCGCAGACACGATCCGTTGAAACAATGGAAACTCAGTCCAATCGATCGCAAGGCACTGGGCATGTGGGACGAGTATACGCTTGCACGTGACAACATGCTTGAGCGGACAGACACAAAGTTTGCGCCATGGACGATTGTGCGATCAAACGACAAGCGCCGCGCCCGCATCGCGATCATACAAAAAGTGCTATCTTCAATTGATTATAAAGGGCGCGATGAAAAGCTGGTTTTCGATATTGACCCTGAGATCGTGCAAAGCGCGGCGACGTTTTTAAAACATCACCGCGCCGACGAATAAAAATGCTTTGGCTTAGGCAACAGTGCCTGCAGCCACCCGATTGTCCGGAATAACAACAATTGGCGAACCATTTGGAATGCGTTCAAAAATATCAACGATGTCGTGGTTCGTCATGCGGATACAGCCAGAAGAAGCCGCAGTGCCGATTGACCACCATTCTGGCGAACCGTGAATACGGTAAAGCGTATCGCGACCACCTTGGAAGATGTACAGCGCACGCGCACCTAAAGGATTGTCCAAACCTGGAGGTTGTCCTTTTGCCCATTTTTCAAGCTCTGGTACGCGCTCTATCATTTCGCGCGGCGGTGTCCATGTTGGCCAGCGGCGCTTCATTTGAACTGTGGCGCGACCAGACCATGTGAAGCCTTGTTTGCCTACGCCAATGCCTACCCGCAACGCTTTATTGTCTTGCATCGTAAGATACAAAAAGCGATTTGGTGTATCGACAACAATCGTGCCTGGCACTTCACCAAATGGATCATCTACGACCTGACGCCAAAACTGACGATCAATCCGATTGCCCGGAATGGCAGGAATGGTAAACTCGCCATCATTGATGGCGGCATAGCGCATCAAATCTGCGGATACCTGTTCGCGGTAATTTGCTACGCGCAAATCTGCAGAACCCGATACGCCACAAGCGGCAAGCACTGAAGTTGCAGCCACACTGGCACCTAGCATTAGGAATTGGCGGCGATTAAAAGGTCTATTCATAGCACACAAAAATTTTGGACCGAAAACGCGAATTTCCAAGTCGATTAATCAAGTTGTTTATCCCTTAGCTGAAATTAGACGCGTTTCATACAGCGATTTTGCAACAGTTCAGTTTTTTACACACACACGCCTACAACTTTTCGTGAGAGCAAAAGATATCTTTTGGTTTTATGCCCCCTACCTTTTCGGTGATCAGATCTGACGCCTGAACAACATATGAGGCCAAGGAAGCCAAACGTTCGCTGGTTACCCGAACAGTTGGGCCAGAAATGGAAACAGCAAAAATCGGCTCTCCAAACTCATCAAAGATTGGGGCACCAATGCAGCGCAGACCTAGCGATTGCTCTTCGTCATCAACGCCATATCCGCGCGACCGAATATTTCTGAGGTCACTCAACAGTGCGTCTTTTGAACAATGGGACTTAGCGGTTAGTGCATCATAAGAAAGCGAATCTAGAACCGGTTCCCGTTCTTGGACATTGGTGAATGCCAAAATCGCCTTACCAACAGCGCTTGCATGCAAGGGGCCGCGTGCGCCCAAGGGCACGGCCATGCGCATGGCTTCGTTGCATTCGATCTGAGCAACAAAGGTCAATGTGCCGTTTTTGTGTACAGCAAGGTTTGAGGTTTCTCCCGTTTGCTCAACCAGTTGACGCATGACTTTTCGCGCGCTGGCGATGTGATCGCGACGACGCAGATAACCAGCACCTGCCCGAAATGCTGCAAGGCCAACAAACCAGCGGCTATTGTCTTGTTCAAAACTAACAAAATCCAACGCCTGTAAGCTTGATAGAAGCCGATGGGCGGTTGAGGGCGCAAGCTGTGCCAATGGGGCAATGTCTGCCAGCGGCAAACCGTCTGGATGTTCCGCCAAAATTTGCAGCAGACCCAGCGCGCGGTTTAGCGACTGCACGCTGCCTTTTGCTTGCCCGCTGTTTGTGTTCTCGCCCATTGGTTAAGCTTGAGTTTTGGCTTGCTTGCGCCGATGATGCAAAATGGGTTCTGTATAGCCGCTTGGCTGATTGACACCTTCAAACACCAAATCACAAGCGGCAGCAAAGGCGATCGAAGTGTCAAAGTCACCTGCCATTGGTTTGTAGCTCGCATCATCTGCATTTTGCTGGTCTACAATGGCGGCCATTTTTTTCATGGCGGTCATCACTTGGTCTTTGGAGACCAGACCATGCTCGAGCCAATTGGCGATATGTTGGGAAGATATCCGCAAGGTGGCGCGGTCTTCCATTAGCCCCACATCGTGAATATCTGGCACTTTTGAACACCCTATTCCGTGATCAATCCAGCGCACCACATAACCCAAAATGCCTTGCGCGTTGTTTTCCAGCTCCGCCGTCACTTCATCGGTGGAAAGATTTTGCCCGGACAATAGAGGTGGCGTGAGGATGTCGGTTAGGCTTGCTTTTGGACGCGTGGCAAGTTCTGCCTGACGGTCAAAAACGTTCAACTGATGATAATGCATGGCATGCAATGTGGCAGCGGTCGGGGAAGGCACCCACGCGCAGTTTGCACCTGCTTGCAGATGTTCGATTTTGGCCACAACCATTTTGGCCATTTCATCCGGCATGGCCCACATGCCTTTGCCGATTTGCGCCTTGCCTGAAAAACCCGCCTCTAAGCCATTGTCGACATTCCAGTTTTCATAGGCACTCAGCCAAGGTTGAGCCTTAATTGCACCTTTAGGCAAAACGGGACCCGCTTGCATGGAGGTATGAATTTCGTCGCCAGTGCGGTCTAAAAATCCGGTATTGATGAAGACGATCCGGTCTTTTACAGCACGAATGCATTCTTTCAGATTGACCGTCGTGCGCCGCTCTTCATCCATTACACCAATTTTGACGGTATTGCGGGCAAGCCCGAGTTCGTCTTCGACCATATTGAAAAGATCATTGGCCAATTTCACTTCATCTGGGCCATGCATTTTTGGTTTTACGATATAGATCGATCCGGCGCGGGAATTGCGTTGGCCGCCGGACTTATTGATGTCGTGCATAGCGCAAATGACGGTCATCAGCGCGTCTAGCATACCTTCTGGCACCTCGTTGCCATCTTTATCCAAAACCGCATCGATGGTCATTAGATGCCCTACATTGCGCACCAACAATAAGCTGCGACCAGGCAAACTGATGGTTTCGCCATTCGTCGTGGTGAAATCTAAATCTGGGTTTAGGGTGCGGGTCATGGTTTTGCCCCCTTTATTGAATTGAGAGGTTAGATCCCCTTTCATCAACCCAAGCCAGTTGCCATAAACCTCGGCTTTATCTTCAGCATCCACGGCAGCCACCGAGTCTTCACAATCTTGGATGGCGGTGAGAGCGGATTCAATATTGACGTCTTTGACCCCAGCGCTGCTTTGGCGCCCAATTGGATCATTTGGATCGATGACAATTTCCAAGTGTAGGCCGTTGTTTTTCAACAATATGCCAAGAGCACCTTTTACGGTGCGAGTGCCGACAAATTGGCTTGGGGACTGCAAGCCCACTGTTTCACCTGTTGCCGTTTTCGCCTGCAGTTCTTCACCTTCCACAACATATTGCACGATATCGGCGTGCTTTGCGCCTGCAAGTGGTGCCGCCTCGTCCAAAAAACCAGCCGCAGCTGCAATTACTGCATCACCGCGTTTTGCATTGTAAGCCTTGCCGGGTGCCAAATCACCAGCGACGGAAATGGCGTCTGTGCCATAATAAGCATCATAAAGGCTACCCCAGCGCGCATTGGCTGCGTTGAGGGCAAAGCGTGCATTCATAACCGGCACCACCAATTGCGGACCTGCAACAGTTGCTATTTCTGGGTCGACATTTTGCGTGCCAATAGAAAAATCTGGCCCTTCTGGCACCAAATAACCGATCTCCTTCAAGAAGTCTTGATACTCGCGCTGGTCGATTGGTTTGCCTGCGCGTTCTTTATGCCACACATCAATTTTGGATTGCAGGTTTTCGCGAACTGCCAAAAGCTCTTTGTTGCGCGGCGCGAGTGTTTCAAGAATTCTGGCAAACGAAGCCCATACATGTTCAGAGGAGAAACCCAACCCCTCCAGCATTTGGTTTTCGACCAAATCCACCAAGGGTTGTGCAACTTTGATTTCACCGAATTGAGTATAGTTTTGGGCCATCAATATTCTCCTGAATGTTGAACAAGAGAATAGAGGAAAAAGCTGCGCTGTCAAGAAAATGGAACGCTATCCCATATTATGGAATTAGCGAGATGGGCGCGTAAAAATAAAAATAGCCACCGCGCCCAAAACGAGCAGTTGAATAATGATGACGTGCATGGCCAAGCCAAGCACAATACTTAGGGTGAGCACTGCAAGCATAGATGCCACAGCTATTACTTTGACACGAGGTGCAATTGCCCCTCTCTCGTTCCAATCGCGAATGGGGCCCCCAAATTGGGGATGATTGATCAGCCAATTGTGCAAGCGATCAGAACTGCGCGCAAAGCAAAACACGGCCAAAAGCATAAAAGGCGTGGTGGGCAATAGCGGCAGGAACGCCCCGAGAAAACCAAGACCTACGCTGGTCAATCCAGCGCTCAACCACAATGCACGTTTGAAGGAATTCATACTGTCAGCTTTTTGTTGGAGCGCCACAAATGGGGCAAACGGACGAAAAGTTCAATCGGAACTTGCAAAAAGATTTAAAGATGACTATAAGAATCATATTAAATCCCAAGTGTCACCTATCTGTAATGACATCTGATATCGGGCCCACTCCCCCTATCCTTCGTGGGCTTGTATACGCACCCGGCTTAACGGCCGGGTGCAAATGCTTTGACCTCCATCATTTCGCAACCGCCGCTTTGCTGGCATTGTCACCAAGTAATGGAGGTTTATATGACAGTTTTTCCCAAACTATGTGTCGCAATTGTTTGCATAGTCACAAGCACTGCAGCAATTGCCAATGATAGCGCTGCAAAAATCTCGGCGGGCGGCATTGTCCTTGAAAAAACAGACAGTGTACGCATGAAAAGCGAGGACTTATATGTCAGCAAAGACTTGGTGAAAGTGCGCTATGTCTATGAAAACATTACAGACGAAATGCAAAATCTGACCGTTGCGTTCCCCTTGCCAAAAATTGCAGCGAACGATGTATACGAAACTTATCCGGAGCATTTTGACAAAACCAAATTTATCGACTTCACAACCAAAGTGAATGGCACTCTTGTGGAACCGCGCGAAATTGTGGTGATCAAATCATTGGATGGGCGCAACGTTACCGACTTCTTCCGCTCAAGAAACTTACCCCTCGCTCCATTTGATCAATTGTGGAGTTTTGACCTTGATGACCAGTTTGACGACATCAAAATGATCACGCTTACCGAGGATCTTCGCGCAGAAGGCCTGCTGGTCAAGAACCCCAATGGCTATGACGAACGCGCTTGGACGACAGAAATCTATTACGTTTGGAGCCACGACTTTGCGCCAGGCACACCGGTTTTGGTTGATCACCAATATTCCCCGATCGCGGGCGGCCAATTCTTTTTAGGAGACGTGACCTACGATGGCTGGAGTTTTAAGGACAGTTTTCAAAAAGAGTATTGTGCAAGCGAAGGCGAATGGCAGGCGCTGGAAAAGATTGCAGCGAAAAGCCAAACACCGCTGATTAGCGAGGTTGGCTATATTTTACAAACAGGTAACAATTGGGCTGGGCCGATTGAGAAATTCCGCCTGACCATCGACAAATCTGATCCGTCGAACATCGTTACTTTGTGTTGGGATGGTGGCTTCACCAAAGTTTCACGAACTCAATTTCTGTTCGAAGCGGAAAACTTTCAGCCCGCACAGGACATCGTGATGGCAGTGACCCAAGGTTGGACAGAATAGGAATTATTGAAACAAAAAGGCGACCCATGGGCCGCCTCTTTTTGATGAGTGATGGTTTCAAACTGAAATTAGAATTCTTTCCATTCCGCATCAGTATCAACCGCGGCATTGCCGTTCGACATGTATGACTTTGCCACCGCTGCAACTTTTTGCTGCAAAGCTTTGATACCCGTTGCTGGCTTTTCTGCCTGTGCTGGTTTGGCTGGTGCACTTGAGCGAACTGGCGCTTGGCGATTTGAACTGTCGGTGATGAACACATCAACAATACGATCCAATTCGTTGGCTTGGCCCTCGGTTTGTTCAATTGCTGCATTTGTTTCTTCAACAAGCGCGGCATTTCGCTGAGTCATTTCGTCCATTTGGCGCACGCTGTCACTGATCTGTTCAATGGCAGAAGCTTGGGACTTGCTCTTTTGTGCAATCGACACCATCGCTTCGTTGTTCGAACGAGCTGCACCGAGCATGGTTTCAAGATTGGCAGCGGCTTGGGCTACCAATTTGGTACCGCCATCCACTTCAACACCCGACTGCTCAATCAAGACTTTCACCTCGGATGAAGCTTGAGCGGCCGATTGAGCCAAGCGACGCACTTCAACCGCAACAACCGCAAAGCCCTTGCCTGACTCCCCGGCACGTGCCGCTTCAACTGAGGCGTTTAGCGCGAGCAAATTGGTTTGGAACGCAATGTCATCAATCATCCCAATGATGTTTGAAATTTTGCTGGAACTTTCAGTAATGCGTGCCATGGCTTCAGTTGCTTGACGCATCACCTCCCCGCCTTCTTCTGCGGTGTGACGCACACGCTCTGCGTTTTCACTGGCGTTGTCGGCTTCTTTGGCGTTTTCAAGAACCGTGCCTGAGAGATCGCGCATAGCACTTGCAGTTTCATTGATCGTGCCAGCTTGTTCGTTGGTGCGGCTAGAAAGATCGTTTGCACCTGCCAAAATTTCGCTGGTTGCCGTTTTAAGCGTGCGAGATGTTGAGCGCAGTTGGTTGACCACATCTGAAAGTTGTTCTCCAACGCGGTTGGTATCATCTTGCAATGCCTTAAAGGCCCCTTTGTATGTGCCTTCCATACGCTGGGTTAGATCAGTGTTGGCAAGAGCTGAAAGAACTTTTGCCGTTTCACCAACGCCGCGATCAACAGTATCTACAAGGTTGTTCACACCGTGCGCGAGACGATTAAGCTCTTCATCAGGAAAGTCTGCTTGAACCCGCTGAGAGAAATCGCCATCAACCGCAGCGTCCACAACCATACCAAAGGCACCTTGTAGGTCTTCCATCATTTGGCGACGTTCTTCGCTCCGACGTTGGGAGGCGTCTTTTTCCTCTTGCGTCATTTGCAGCACTTTGATGCCATTTTCACGGAAGACTTCAACAGCCCTAGCCATTTCACCAAGCTCATCCTGACGGCTTGCTCCACGCACTTCCACATCCAAATCACCATCAGCCAAATCGCGCATGGTTGTGGTGAGTTTAGAAATGCTGCCAGTGATTGATCTTGTGAAGAATAGCCCACCAAGAACCGCCAAAAGCATTGTCACGCCGCCTACAATGAGCATCAAGTTGCGCATATCGTCGACAGGCTTGTGCAAAGCTGCATAGCTTTCAACAGCAACCATTGCCCAGTTCACACCGGCGAAGCTTACTGGCACCGCTTCCACATGCATTTGTTGGTCACGGTAAACGTTGGTAATGCTTTGTGCCGCTGCACCAGCAAGTGCCGCAGTAATCGCCTCAGCTTCAAAGCTGGTGACAAACTGATCTTGCTCTTCGGTAAAGCTTGAATCGACCCGCAAAAGACCGTCAGCGCCAACCAGCAAGGTTTCGCCAGTATCGCCCAAGCCTTTTTTCAAACCAATGAAGCTTGCAATCGTGTCTAAGGGCACGCCGAAAACCAAGACACCAACCGCCTCGCCTTTTTGATCAACGACTTTGGCACCCATAAAGCTAGCAGCCTCTCCGCCATATGGGGCGTAGGGCGCTGAATCACTAAACGCGACTTCACCATCGGGGAGCGACAAAGCCTTTTTGTATAGGGCATCAAGAGACGAGTTCGCCTCGATTTTTGTCGCAAAGTCTACGTTCTTAAACACAGAATAAACGATCACACCATCGTTGCTGATCAGCAAAATGTCTTTATAGCCCGCATTAACAGCTTGTGTTGAAAAACCTGGATGGATTCGAGAGTGTGAAAAGTCGTAGTTTGTGAATTGTTTGGCAGTGTTTGCCAAATGACGCTCATTTGCGGCATGCGGGTTATTGGTGATGAACCCGTCTTGCAAAAAGGCTGTAGGATCTTCCTTATCAGACTGCTCCCAAGTGCTGCGCAATTCGCCCATCGCTCCACCAAGGGATTCATCGCTGGATGATTTGATCAGATCAGATTTCATTTTATCCAACAGCTCAGTCATCGACTGCGCTCTTATGGATGCGATCGTGGAGAGCCGTTGTTCAGCCATCTGATTCACTGTCGCTTCGCTCACGCGATAGCTAACAATTCCAACCCCCAGCGCCACAAACAATGCAGCACCTACCAAAACCATTGGTAGCTTTTGAGAGATTTTGATCGTTGGCAACTTTATACTATTTAACATTGAGTTTATCTCCGCCCTCGAACGTGCGTTTAAAATCACAAGCGTCGTTTCGCGCCAAGATGTTCGAACGCGATTACACCCAAGCGTGCGAACAATTATTATTGTGGTTACCAAGCCTACAACGAAACATCTAAATCAATTCTAAATAGAAAAGCCCCTTTACCGAAGTAAAGAGGCCTTGAATTGGTATCTAATTGCTGTGAATTTTAACTCAGTGCGCCGATGACGGCTTCAATCTTCTTCTTCATCGTGCCCGCATCGAACGGCTTAATCACGTAATTATTCACGCCGCAACTGATTGCTTCCTTCACTTGTTCCTTGTCACCCCGGCCAGTGGCCATAATGAAAGGCATAGATGAGGTGCGCGGATGCTTTCTGATCACTTTTAAAAGCGTCAGGCCATCCACATCATCCATGTTCCAATCAGAGATGATCAAATCAACATTTGCAGATTCGAGCTTCATCAGCGCATCGCGGCCAGACTTGGCCTCGACAACGTTCTTGAATCCAAGCTGGTTCAAGATAAACTTACAAATACCGCGCATGGATTGTTGATCGTCAACAATCAAAACGCACATTGAACTTGCTTTGGGCATTAGCAGATGCCTCTGGTTTCAGGATACATATAATTCACTTCAGGCTTAATCTTATCCACTAACAGTTACCAATCCCTCAATGAGCTAAGCTGCAGCCTTACGACGCTCTAAAGCGCTGATCAATTTTGCTGCGATTTTTTCTACTGATAGTTCTTCGTCGACCGCACCCAGTTCCATAGCAGCACGAGGCATGCCGTAAATGAGCGCCGAGGTTTTGCTTTGACCCAACGTGTAGGCACCCGCATCATGCATAAGCTTCATGCCCTTGGCGCCGTCTTTTCCCATGCCAGTTAGAATGGCGCCGACTGCGTCCGCTCCAACCTGCGTGGCAACTGATTCAAAAAGGACATCTACCGACGGACGGTGACCAGAAACTGTACTGTCATCACCCAAACGACATTTGAGTTGCCCTGATGATTTTTCCACCCTCAAGTGAAAGTCACCTGGCGCGACATACGCGTGTCCGGGTTTAAGAACTTCGCGCTCTTTGGCCTCAACGACAGTTATGTCGCATGTTTCATTAAGCCGCTGTGCAAACCGTGCAGTAAAGCCAGCAGGCATGTGTTGAGCAATAACGACCGGTGGCGAATCTTTTGGCAGCCCGGACAATACAGTTTTGACAGCCTCTACACCGCCTGTTGAAGCGCCGATGGCGATCAATGCGTTTGCCGAGACTTTAGCACCAGTTGCAACTGGCTTTGCTGGTGCTTTGTCACGTTGGGCACTTGGCTGGCGTGCCATTGCACGACCGCGCACGTCAGAATGTGAAGCCGCGATAACTTTCTCACGCACTTCTCGTCCAAATTGTTCCAATCCGCCGGCCAGATCGTGACCAGGCTTGGCGACAAAATCAACAGCACCCAGCTCCAGCGCAAGTAAGGTTTCTTGCGCACCTTTTTGCGTAAGCGTGGAAATCATGACAACTGGCGTTGGCCGCAAGCGCATAATTTTTTCCAAAAATGCCAAGCCATTCATGTTCGGCATCTCGATGTCTAGCGTCACCACATCGGGGTTAAGTGTTTTGATTTTTCCACGCGCATCAATCGGATCACATGCGGTACCCACCACATGGATGTCATCACCCGCAGAAAGCAAGGACGACAATACCTCTCGAATTAGAGCAGAATCATCAACGACAAGGACTTTAATCATGCGGCACTCCGTGAACTTGCGCCAATTTTGTTCTGATAAACAGTTTTACCAACAAGCTTGAACTTGTCCGAAACTGAATTAAGGTTTTCCGAATGCCCAATATAAAGGAACGCATTTGGTGCGAGCAGTTCGCCCATACGCGTAAACATTTTTTCTTGGGTCGGCTTATTAAAATAGATCGCTACGTTACGGCAAAAAATCGCATCAAATGGACCGCGCATTGGCCAGTTTTCCATTAAATTGAGCGACTTAAACGTGACCAGAGAGCGCGCATGATCTGGAATACGAACGTTGCCTGCACCGTCGCGATCGAACAATCGAACGCGCTCTGGTGAAAGACCTGAAAGGTCACCGGCTTTGTATATTCCCTGTTTCGCCTTCTCAACGACGTCTGTGTCGATATCAGTCGCGAGAATTTTGAAATCCCAATTCTTCAATTTGGGATGGGCGGCTAGAAGGCTAAGCGCAATTGTGTAAGGCTCCTGCCCAGTTGAACAGCCAGCAGACCACAAACGTAAGCGTGATTTGTTTGGGTTTGCCGGATTATTGACAATGGTGCCGATATATTCCGCTAGGTGATCAAAGTGGTGATCTTCCCGGAAAAACCGGGTTAGATTTGTCGTTAGCGCATTGATGAACTCTTGGATATCATCAGCAGATGCGCCGCGATCCAAATGATCCAAATAGGCCGAGAAGGTATCTAGATTTAGGCGGCGAATTATTTTTGACAGTCTCGAGACCACAAGTGTGCGCTTGGCGTCACTCATCGAGATGCCTGCCAAGTCGTATACTTTGTTTCTTACCGCCTCAAATTCGCGATCTGACAAAGAAATTTCACCGCTATCCATGTGTTGCTCGCCCCTGTGACACGCTCGACTACAAAAAGACAATTTGGTGACGTCTACCATCTTGTCTGCATCTCTTAAGCAAACGGAACAACGACACCTAAGGTATCATTTACTTACCGTTCATTCCCTATTGTCGTCCCTCACCCCTTATTTTTGGTAAATGAAACGCGTTTGGGGAAAATATTTCGAGTATGCGGGCAGCACGAGCAGTACAAACCCAAGCAACGCGACCTCAAAATGAAGCCACCACCTGCAACCGAACACTAGTTTGCAATGGTTAACAGATGGTTGCCATGCGCCCATGGCGTAAACCAAATGATAAGATATTCCTTGTTGCCTAGAACAATTCGATATCGTCGTGAGTTTCCACTGGCTTGTTGGCTTTGGAAATTTCTTCCTTGATCAAACCGTCGTTGACTGAGCTATCGAGGTGTTTAACAAAAACGCGCCCAGGCACCGGTTGGAAGACAACCCTGCGGGCAACATTGCCACCAAGATCCTCAGCTTCAGCCTTATAACCTTCTGCCGCGAGGAAACCACGGACGAATGCTGCGTTTTTTGCGCCAACATCATCCATTTTTTGATTGATGTTGCCACCGCCAAAAACCTTGATTTCCAATTCAGAGCGTTGGCCGGACCCTTGGGTGAGAACCTTGTTGATCAGTTCTTCCATTGCATAGGCACCATAACGCGCAGATTCGCCATATTTGTCTTTTGAGCTGTCCGATTGAATGCCCAACAAGAAGTGGTTCATGCCACCCACACCAGTAATTTTGTCGCGGACACATGCAGCAATACAGGAACCCAACACTGTCGAAAAGGCGGTGTCGGGTTCGCCAGACACGTGGCAATCACCTTGGTGCACTTGTACAGTGGACTGCCGAGGAATGTCGCGAGGGGATCTGATCGATGCTGACACTGATTCTTCCTGTTCTGTTTCCCCCTAACGTAACAACAAAATTATTAGTGAACTGCTAACCACAAGAAGAAGTTTGTCTTTATTGAAACAAAAGTGAAAGCACCAGTTAGGAAATGGAATGTAGATTGGGAGCAGTATTATAGAGGGAAGCCGCCTATGTCCTTGGACAAACTTGCAGTAGAGCTGGAAGAAACAGCACGCCAAACCGCTGAAATGATTGACAAAATAAATGAAAGCCTTGGCGTTTTGATGGATCACGGCCGCGGTTGTGAGGATGCTCGTAAGACAGCCATTCAACAAATGCTCATTGCGCTACAAGCGCAAGATCGTATTCAACAACGTTCTGACAATATTGCGAAAGCTGCTCGGCTGATGGCAAAAGTCATAGATGATATCTCAGAAAACATCGAGCATCAGGATATTTGGTCCGAGCTTACACTTGATGAGCTACGCAAACCAAACTTGTCAGGCATTGCAGGTCGCGCAAAGCACGATGACATCGAATTGTTTTGATTGCGGTTTATTCGCGTAAATCGCAAACAAAAAAGCCCGGTTGAACCGGGCTTTTTTATGCAAACTTTTTGGGATGATTTGGCTTTACGCTTCTTCACCGGTTTGGCCAACTACGACTTGCAAATCGATAAGACCAACCATACGACCGTCGTGGGTCACAATGCCATTGAGCAATTCTGAATCCATATTCTCACCCTCGGGCACAGAATGGATATCGCTTTTTTGCACGGTAAGAATGTCAGATACCGCATCAACCAAGATGCCGATCCACTTTTCACCAACAGCCAAAACAACAACAACGTGTGTTTTTGTTGCTTCGGTAACACCAGCGCCAAAGCGCGCGCGCAAATCAAAAATCGGTACAATTGTGCCGCGCAAATTTACAACGCCGCGCACAAATTCCCGTGTATTTGGAAGCGGCGTTGCGCCGTTCCATGCTCGAATTTCGCGAACGGTTGTGATTTCAACACCGTATGCTTGTTCGCCGATTGAAAACGCAATCAGTTGAATGGAGTTAGCCCCGCCAACTTCAAGATCGTTTTCATTGAGTTCAATGGCTTCCATGACTTCCTCTCAATCTGTTTGGGTTACGCCGCCGCATTGCTGCGGTGGTTAACACGACTAGTTTTCAAACCTTGGACATCAACAATAAGCGCGACTTGTCCATCACCTAGGATCGTACCACCGGCAATGCCATCGATACGCTCATAGTTTTCCTCTAAACTCTTAATAACTACTTGCTGTTGACCGATGATTTCGTCGACAACTATAGCGAGTTTGTTTGTACCTTCAGCTTCACACAGGACCACAAAACGGTCTTTTTCTTCCGCATCGGTATGCATGGAGAAGCGAGTAGCCAAATCAACCACAGGCACATATTCGCCACGAATCTGCAGCAAACGGCCACCGCTTGGTACTTTGCCAAATTCGGCGCGACCAGCTTGAATGGTCTCAACAATTGAAGAAAGCGGCACCACATATGGGCAACCAGCAACTGACACAAGCATGACATCAAGCACTGCCAGTGTAAGTGGCAGGCGAAGTGTCATGCGGGTTCCGCGACCGGGGTTAGAGCGCACATGCACAGAACCACCGATTTTTTTGATATTGGACAAAACCACATCCATGCCAACACCGCGGCCCGACAGATCGGAAACCTCTGTGACAGTGGAAAAGCCAGGTGCAAATATCAAATTGTCGATCTGCTCGTCGGTTGGTGTTTGATCCTGCTGGACCACACCTTTTTCTTTGGCCAAGGCCAAAACACGTTCACGATTGATACCACCACCATCATCTTCAACGATGATCAGGATGTTCCCGCCCGCTTGCTCCGCAGACAGGGTAATTGTGCCCGTTTCTGGCTTGCGGCGTTCGGCGCGTTTTTCAGCGGTTTCAATTCCGTGGTCGGCTGAGTTGCGAATCATGTGGGTCAATGGATCAGACAATTGTTCAATAACTGTTTTGTCGATCTCAGTGTTTTCACCCACCATTTCAAGCTTGATCTTTTTGCCAGTTTTGCTGGCCAGTTCTCGAACCAAACGTGGCATGCGTGAGAACACAGATTTCACCGGCTGCGCACGGATCGCCATCACGCTATCTTGAAGACCGCGCGTTGTTTGGGCCAAAACCTCAATACCGCGAACCAGTTCTTGGTACTTGTCCCGCAATGTTTCATCCATTTGCTGGGTGAGCATTGATTGGGTGATAACAAGCTCGCCAACCATGTTCACAACCCGGTCGACCTTATCAAGATCTACGCGAATGGATTGAACTGGAGGCTTTTCTACAACCTTTGGCTTTGCAGCACTACCGTAGGCGGGAGCGCCAGATGTTTCTGGCATTGGCGTGGGGTCTGGCGTTGCCACTGGCTTAGGGGCAACAGGGCTGCTGGCAACAGCTTCGTCAGTTTCAGTTTCTTCAGCCTCATCAGAGTCTTCTTCCTGAGGTGCGTCAGCCATATTGACGCCAAGTTCGCCAGCCAAGTCAGCAAAACTAGGCACTGCGTCATCTTCGACTTCTGGTTTTGGAGCGATTTCTTCGTCCAGACCTGCCATAAGTGAAGGTGCCGACGGCTCGCTAGATGACGCTTGATTGGAACCAATTTCACCGACCAAGATCGATGTTTGTCTTTCACTGAGTTGACCAGGAGGGGTGACTTCGATTTCACAATCACCTTCAACGAACTCAAAGACTTCGCGAATGCGTTCTTCAGTAACATCGTCGCCTTTAAGGGTAATAACCCATTGGCAATAAGGATGAAACGGTTCAAAATCGTTGAGTTCTGGAATCTCTCGGATATCTGCATTGATTGTTGTATCACCCACGATGGAAAGTTCGCGGAACAAGAGCAGCGGATCATTTGCACGTTCAAACAATGCCGGAAGTGGCGTAAATGTAAGCGTCCACGCATCAGCGGCAGCGCTAAACTCTGGCGCGCCATCTGTGCCGTCGGATGCGAAAACCACGTCAGCTTCTGACAAGTCGTCCTCCGCATCATCCAATGCTGCGCCAAGATCCGTATCTATCGGTGCGTTTAGCGGTGGATTATCAAAGGCATCTTGATCGGTTAATCCAGCGTCGACGCCGACCATAACGGGCGTGAATTCGATGTCGAAGTCTTCGGGATCTTCTTCCTCAGCGCCATCCGGATTGCAAAGGGCTTCAAACTCCGCTTTTTGTTCGCTGCCATAGCCAGCCTCAAGCTCACGGCCATCTTGTGCGGCAGAAACGAAATCTGCAACCAAGTCGCTAGAGCGAATGCAAAGTGTTAGAACTTTTGGATCGAGTTCAATGCGTCCGTCGCGAACAAAATCTAAGAGCGTTTCAAACGCATGGGCAAATCCCACCAATGCGGTAAACCCGAAAGCACCAGCACCACCCTTTATCGAGTGAATAGCGCGAAAGACCGCGTGCAGCCGTTCAGGGTCTTTGTCACCAGCTTCGATGGCCAAGAACTGCTCTTCCAATTCGGCAAGCAGCTCTGAACATTCGTCGAAGTAGGTAGCCTTAAATTCGTCAAGTTCGCTCATGGTATATCCAACGCAAAACGGGTTTATTTATTAGTGAGAGACCTTCTTGATCACGCTAAGTAGCTTATCGGGGTCAAATGGTTTCACGATCCAACCGGTACCACCAGCAGCACGACCTTGATCGCGCTTGTCTTGGCTTGTTTCAGTTGTAAGAATTAGAATTGGCAAACTCTGGTATTGGCCAGACGCTCGCACATTTTTGATGAACTCAATCCCATCCATCACTGGCATGTTGATGTCTGTGATAACAACATCAACGTTCTCTGCTCCCAGAACATCAAGCCCTTCTTGGCCGTTTTCGGCTTGAAGAACTTCATAGCCTGCACCAGCCAAAGTGTGCTGCAGCATTGCTAGGATTGTGCGGGAGTCATCGACAGTGAGTACACGCATAAACTGACTATCCTTTCATTAACGGTGCAAAAGCGCTTTCCAAACCCAAAGTTTCAAGGGCGTTGGAAAAATGTTCGCTGGGTGCGCTGAGCAAAAGTTGGTAATTGTGGTTGGTTGCCGTTTTAGCGGCGCTCAACAACATAAATAGTGCATTGGTTGAAACTCGCTCAACATTTGCAAGATTGATTTCGAGATTGCCAGCATTGAGTGCCTCGAGCATTTCTTCACGCATCTCATCAACAGCGCCGATATCGGCAATTGCTGGTAAGTCTATTTGCTTTGTCGGTGTGTCAGCCATGTTTGGCATCCCTTGAAATACACGATTCATTCCAGCGCAGTTTCACCGCGAACTGTTTAAGAAATCCTAACCATAGCAAAAGAAGGCGTATTAACTGGCGAAATTGTGCAATTTTCGCTTGCAAGTCTCAATAATTGCTTCCTAGGAAGACCGAATCTGCTTCTAACTGCTCATGCCGAATCGACACCAGGTGCAAACCTGCCCACTCAAAATTGCATGGAGCAACATGAAGTTTATTTCCAGCGTTGAAGAATTAGTTGCGATCTATGGGCAGCCCGGCGAAGCATCATTGGTCAAAGAGATCGATTACATCGCCGACATTTATGCCCAGTTTATAAAATTGTCGCCCTTTGTTGGCTTGGCGACGGTGGCCGATGATGGCATTGATTGTTCGCCACGGGGGGACAAACCGGGATTTGTTCGGATCGCCGATCAAAAGACGTTGATCATGCCTGATCGACGCGGCAACAATCGCATCGATAGCCTTAGCAATATCGCGCGCGATCCACGCACTTCCTTCATGTTCCTTATCCCTGGCAGCAACACAGTTCTTAGGGCCAATGGGCGCGCAAAGATTTGTGTTGACCCGGAACTTCTTCATTCTTTTGAGATGGAGGGAAGAACACCACGTTCGGCGATCGTGCTAACGGTCGAAAGAGTTTATTTTCAGTGCGCGCGTGCCCTCCTGCGATCAGGGCTTTGGGACCCCGCGGCACAAATCAAACCAGATCAAATACCGACGCCGGGCGAAATGCTGGCAGCCCTTTCATTTGGCGAAGTTGGTGGGGAAAAGTACGATGATGAATGGGCTGATCGCGCGCAAAAGACGATGTGGTAGAATTCCGATTGAACCTAGTAGCTGACGATACCAGCGGGGCGCCCCAACAAGTAGCCCTGCACGCCGCATCGCCCGACATTTGAGACAAAATCAAGCTGTTCTGTTGTTTCAATGCCCTCAACGATCACATAAATATCGTCATCGTTGAAACCATTTATGGTGGATGTTAACTGCTGTTTTCCACGTGGCGAAGTGAGCAGTTTTTTGAACCACATTCCATCTATTTTGACGATATCGGGTCTTAAGCGAGCGACGCGGTTTCGATTTGAAAATTTGACGCCAAAATCATCCACTGCGACTTTGATGCCAAAGCCTTTGAAACAGTCAATAACGTTAGCAAAAACCTGATCATCTTGGGTTTTTTCTTCAATGACTTCACAAACGAAATCTTTGGGATTTACACCCAATTCCTCCATCCGCTTGACCATAAACTCAACTTCATACTCGGCCTTTTTGACGTCCGAGTATGTCGCAGGGTCAAGATTGACGAACAACAGTTGCCCCGGTTTTCTGACCAAATGAAAGTTTGAAATATGAATTGCGCGACACATCCACTCGATAAAAAACCGATCTTCTTCGGGAACCGTTTGAAAAAAATCCAAGGGGGAAATGATCTGATCTGCGCACTTAACCCGCAGCAAACCTTCGTGCCCGCAAGGTTGTCCGTTCAGGTCAGAGGTGCAAAAAATCGGCTGATATGCTGAGTTGAGCTGAAACTGGCCGTAACGGCCAGTGCGCCACGCATCATGATAGAATAGCGCATCATCAACAAATCTGGGCCGCGAGACGTGCAACTAATCCCTCCTCGAATCATTTGCCATATTGTTATACGCGGTTCCCACTAGTCGGACAAGTTTTGCAAGAAAAGCTTAAACAAAATCAGTGTTTTCCCTTTGCTTGCTACGTAGCGCAATTGTGGCCGAAAGCATCAATATCAGCACCGCACTTAGGGTAAAAAGAGCTGCATATGTTGCAAAAGTTAGCAATATGCCGCCAACGATAGGCCCGGCCACCTTGCCTAGATTTCTGATGGTACCCAAAAGCCCCATCCCTAAGCCTAGATCGCTATCTGGCAAATGCAAACTGTAAAGTGCAATAATTGTCGGCAGGGAAACGCCAAGCGATGCGCCCATGATCAGCGCAACAGCCAGAAACTGTGGCCCCGACGTTGCATAGGGCAACATCAAAACCGCCAGGCCCAAAACCAACAATGCAATTGAGAGAACCGCGCGCAAGCCGTACTTGTCTGCCAATTTGCCGCCAAATGGCCGCGCGAGAAGATTGGCCCCTTCTTGCACTGAAAAAAACAAACCAACGGTCAACAAGTCCACACCTAGTTCAAGATGAGCGTAGATGGGCAAAAATGCCTTGATGGCATACGTGGCGACATAAATGGTCATTTCCATTGAACCTGCGAACCATAGAATTGGCACAGACGATGCTTGCCTTGCCGCCACCAAAAATGCGCCAAGTGGGTTTGTGTACTGAGTCTGTGTGGGTTTTTTGGTGCTGGTTTCAACCAAAAAATAAACGGGAACGAACGCCAACAAGCTGATGCCACCAATGATTGTAAACACCGTTGCGGGGTCTAACCACTTCAACAAAAGTGCGGATGCGGTGGGCGCAATGAGATAACTGCCTGATCGCGCTAAACCAAACCAGCCTTGTCGCGTTGCCCGTTTTTCAAGGGCAAGCGAAGCGACATAGGCTAAGGTAACGGGCCCAAAAATTGCGGTGGCCAGTCCATGTACCAACCTTAAAACAAATAAATGCTCTGGTGCTTTGACAAACCAATAAAGAAAAGGCGTGAACGCAAATACGCCAACACCAATCAACATCCAAAGGCGTCGACCAGAACGATCGGACAAATAACCAAAAATCGGTTTGAGAAACAGCCCTGTCATGGTGGAGACAGAAACGATAAGCCCCAAAAAGACAGATCCTGCGCCAAGGCTGGCCGCAAATAGCGGTAGCAAAGGCGACTTGCCCATTTGATAGGCGGTGCGGACCAAGAAGTCTGCGGCGGTTACCCGCCACAGACTTTGGGTGACATGGATAGGTATACTCACGACGAAATTGACTTAATGCCCGCCTTTTCAATCTGCTCGTTCAGGTTGGTTATTGGACCATCAACAAGCGCTTGCAATTCACCCAGCTGCGCTTCGACTTTTGCGTGCACATCAATGCTGACTTGAATAGCTTGGCTTGTGGGCGCGGCATCCGCAATTGACATGACCCAGGATAAGTCGCTCAAAGTATCATCCAGACCAGCGGGATGGCGTAGTACATCGCGCGGTGTCTCCTTGAAGCGATTAACCAGAACACCTTCAATTTGTGTAAGTTTGTCTTTAAGGGCAGTTGCAGCGTCACCAATTGCTTTGTGGTCTGGGCCCAGCTTTTTATCCAAGTCCGCAAGTTGCTTGCGCATGCTGCGCAGGCTGTTCACCGCTACTCGCAGTTTGTTCTGCATCTGATGCAAATCCATCAGCGCCGCATATTGCGCATCAAAGCCCGACTGTGGCGTTTGCAGACGCGGGTCTTTCACAATTTTAAGGGGCTGTTCGATTTTTGCGCCTTCAGCATCCATCTCCACAAAATATTCCCCTGGTGGAACTTGCGGACCGCTCCCCTCGCCTGATTTGGCCAAGGGTTCATACGGCTTATTGACCAAGCTGGCGTCAAATGCTGTGGGAGCGGTGTGGTGCAAGTCCCATATAAAGCGATTTAGGCCTTGGTGGGTGGTGATTTTGCGGTTTGGTTTTTCATCCTCACTATTGGTAAATCGAGCGATTACTTCGCCCGCCTTATCCCGCATGATAAGGGCGACTTCACCTTCGGGTTTTTCGTCAAACCAATAATAGATGATGGCCCCTTTTGGCGGATTTTCACCTACATCCAAATGCACTTTTTTGGTTGTGCCGTCGGCCAAAGTCTTGTGATAGGTTGCGCCACCAACGCCAAAAGCTGGGCTGTAATTTTTGCCATCCCCATCAAATACACCGGCTGCCCAGTGCATCTTTTGTCGGACAGTGTCACGGGGCGGGAACAGCATTTCACCATGGGTCACTTCATTGGCTTTTGCCATATCGCGTAACGGGGTGATGTCGTCGGCAATCCAAAACGATCTGCCATGAGTGGCCACAGCCAGATCTTCGTTTTTGATCTTGATGTCATAGACAGGCACAACAGGGAAACCACCCTGCATGCGCACCCACTTTTCACCGTCGTCTAGGGAATAAAAAACACCCGTTTCAGTACCCACAAACAATAAATCATCTGAGACAGGGTCGGAGCGCAGGACACGCGTAATCTCATCGCGGGGCAAATCGCCGTTGGCAGATTTCCACGTTTTTCCGCTATCGTTTGAAATAAACAAGTACGGCGCATAATCATCGAGTTTGAAGCGCGTTGCTGCAATGTAAATTTTGTCAGGGTTATTGGCACAAATCTCGACAGAACCAATATAGGCCAATTCGGGCAAATCGGGTGGGGTTACGTTTTCCCAGCTCTCTCCGCCATTACGACTGACATGCACTAAACCATCGTCGGTTCCCGCCCATAACTCGCCTTTGCGGTGGATAGATTCCACAAAGGTTGAAAGCGTTGCATAGGTCTCTGCCCCAGCGCTGTCCCCTGTTAGCGGACCACCCGAATAGTCAAGTTTTTCAGGATCATTTAGGCTCAAATCGGGGCTAATGACTTCCCAGCTATTGCCTTCATTTGTGGTCTTGAAGACATGGTTGCCGCCCGCATAAATCACGTTGCTGTCATGGGGAGAAAAGTGAATTGGGAACGTCCAAGCAAAACGATATTTAAGATCGCGCGGACGAAAGCCCGTATTTTCTTCCGGCCAAACGCTGATCAATTGGCTTTGTCGCGTGCGGTGGTCATATCGTTGCAGCGCACCACTACCGCCTGGTGATGAGCCCACGGCGCCCACATAAACGATATTGGCATCATCTGGGTGCACGGCGATGAACCCGCTTTCGCCTGAGCCCGGATAGGTGCAATCGCCAATTGTAATCGCCCCCCACTCGGTGGATGAAGGCACAGAGATTGAAGTATTATCTTGTTGGGTGGCATAAAGGCGATAAGGATACTGGTTATCGATATCCATCCGGTAGAATTGCGCGGTGGGTTGATTATAAACAGACGTCCAGCTCAGGCCGCCATTGAACGACACATTGCCGCCGCCGTCATTGCCTTGCACCATGCGCTGATTGTTGACCGGATCGATCCATAGATCGTGGTTGTCGCCGTGGGGCGTGGTGATTTCATCAAAGTTGCGCCCGCCATCGGTTGACTTCCACATCTGATAGTTGGTGACATAAACAGTATCTGGATCTGTGGTGTCGGCGAACACATGCATGTAGTACCAAGGGCGGTGCAACAGGTCACGGTTGGGGCTGACACGCTCCCAACTATCGCCAAAATTCTCAGAGCGATAGAGCGCTCCCTCAACGCCTTTTGCCTCCACCAAAGCCCAAACGCGGCCCGATTTTGCGGGGGAAATGGCAACGCCCATTTTACCCAACATGCCTTTTGCAAATCCGGGGCGCGTAGTGATGTCTTCCCACGTGTCACCGCCATCTTTTGAGCGGTAAATTTTACTCCCCTGACCACCACTAGAAAGGGTCCAAAAATGTCTGTGTGCTTCCCATGTGGTAGCGATCAAGTGGCGGGGGTTGTTTGGGTCCATGGCCAAATCAATGGCGCCAGCGCCATCGCTTTCGTGCAAAACCAATTCCCAATTTTGCCCACCGTCGGTGCTGCGATAAACACCGCGCTCCTGGTTTTTGCCAAAGGCGTGACCAAACGCGGCAACATAGACTATGTTTGGATCATTCGGATGAACCCGAATCTCTGAAATATGGCGGGTGCTTTCCAGCCCCATATGGGCCCAGCTATTGCCAGCATCAGTGGATTTATAAACGCCGTCGCCATATGAAACGTCAATGCGGATGGTGGTTTCGCCCATGCCCGCATAAATCACGTTGGGATCGCTTTGCGCGACTGTTAGCGCACCGACCGTCGCGCTTTTAAAGTAACCGTCTGAAACATTTTCCCAATAGGTGCCGCCATCAGTGGTTTTCCAAACGCCGCCTGCGCACGCGCCAAAATAAAACGTCATCGGATCGCTAGGATCGCCCGCTACCGCCACCACTCGACCGCCTCGCGGTGGGCCAACGCAGCGCCATTTCAGCCCAGAACTTACACGATCATTGGTTTCAAATGCACATAAGCCAAGAAAGTCTTGTTCAATATTGTCGGCGCCCACGTAATTTCCTCCCAGAATGACAAAAGCGATAGCAACGAAGTATAGAATTGCAGCCTGTCATTTTTATCAAAAATAATCAAAGCTTTAACGAAGCAAAGAACATGCTTCGTGCTAAACCTATTCAAGCATTAGACCAGAATTAAATGGTTCAACCAATCTATGAATGCACCTTTACCCAAGCTTGGCAAGCATCATTTTAGTGAATTGTAAGACATTTTTGTTCTTGAATTTTTCTAAACCTGAGATAGTGTTTTGAAAAAAATAAAATATTCCTGGGGAGGAAGGGCTATCAAGCCAGTATTGGACGTTACGGACCTAAAGACCGTATTCCACACTCAAGATGGCGTTGTGCATGCTGTAAACGGCATTAGCTTTCATCTTGAAGAGGGTGAACTTTTAAGCGTAGTTGGAGAAAGTGGTTCGGGCAAAAGTGTGACGATGATGTCGCTCTTGAAGTTGTTGCCGATTCCACCAGCTGAGATTGCTTCGGGCACAGTGATGTTCGAAGGCAAAGATCTTTTGCAAATGGAGCTTGAAGAATTGCGGGCCATCCGTGGCGGCAAAATCGGCTTCATTTTCCAAGACCCAATGACATCATTAAATCCCGTATTCAATGTGGGCTTCCAAATTATGGAACCGCTCATCGAACATATGGGCATGGACAAAAAGCAAGCGCGCGCACGCGCTGTTGAGTTGCTTGAATTGGTTGGCATTCCGGGCGCATCGGATCGGTTGGATGATTTTCCACACCAGTTTTCAGGCGGGATGCGCCAACGGGTGATGATTGCCATTGCGTTGGCGTGTGACCCAAAAATCCTGATCGCGGACGAACCGACCACCGCGCTTGATGTGACCATTCAAGCGCAAATTATTGAGCTGATTAAAGAATTGCGCAAAAAGCTCGGCATGGCGATCGTTTGGATTACCCATGATCTAGGCGTTGCGGCCGGAATTTCTGATCGACTTCTCGTGATGTATGGCGGCTCTGTTGTGGAACATGCTGTTGTCGGCGATCTCTACAAACGCCCATTGCATCCTTACACACGTGCACTGTTGAACACTTTACCTGCAGAAGGCAGCGGCGAAACACGTCTTCGCTCTATTAAGGGTTCACCGCCCAATATTGGCGCGGAACCCACTTCATGCCCTTTTGCGCCGCGATGCGACCATGCATTTGAGCGCTGCCACAATGAAAACCCACCACTGAAACGCTTAGACGGCGTGCACGATGTTGCATGCTGGTGGGATGTTGAAAAGGAGGCTCCTCGTCATGACAGCTGATGCTGAAACACTCGTGCGGGCCGAAAATTTAAAGGTCCACTTCCCCATTCATGCGGGCATTTTCCGGCGCCAGGTTGGGGCGGTTAAAGCTGTTGATGGCTTGAACTTTGACATCAAGCGCGGCGAAACACTTGGCCTTGTTGGCGAAAGTGGTTGCGGCAAATCAACCGCGGGTCGTGCCATGTTGCGACTATATGAGCTGACGGACGGGCGGATTGATTTCGAAGGCGTCGACATTGCGAGCCTGGGCAAAGATGCTTTGCGTGAAATGCGTCCACGGATGCAGATGATTTTCCAAGATCCGCAAGCCTGTTTGAACCCGCGCATGACCGTGGGTGATATAATTGCGGAACCTTTGGACGAACATACAAAAATGTCGTCCAAGGAAAAACGCGAAAAGGTGAAAAGCCTGCTTGAATCTGTGGGCATGAACCCAGACTATGTTAACCGCTACCCACACGAATTTTCTGGCGGCCAGCGCCAACGGATTGGCATTGCCCGCGCCTTGGCACTTGAGCCAGATTTCATCGTTTGTGACGAGCCTATTGCTGCCTTGGATGTTTCTATCCAAGCGCAAGTGGTGAACTTGCTGCAAGACATTCAAGACCGCATGGGGCTGACATATTTGTTCATTTCCCATGATTTGAGTATGGTACGCCATATCGCGGATCGTGTTGCGGTGATGTATTTGGGCCGCATTGTTGAATTGGCGCCCAAAGAAGAACTTTATAAGAATCCGAAGCACCCCTACACAAAAGCACTTTTGTCGGCGGTGCCGGTACCGGACCCAGAGGTCGAAAAGACCCGAGAGCACATTGTCCTTAAAGGCGATGTGCCAAGCCCGGCAAATCCGCCAAGTGGGTGTCGTTTTTCAACCCGTTGTCCTGTTGCACAGAAGAACTGCTTTGTTGACGATCCTGAATGGCGCAAAATTGGTGATGGCGGCTTTGTTGCCTGTCACTATGCTGAATAGAATACGACGTTGGATTTCACTTACGATTGAACGTCGTGAAGCTGGGAATAACCCGGCTCAAACGAAAATAAAAACAAGGTTTTAGTAAGTAACTAGGAGGAACTACATGCGTAAATTAAAAACCCTCGTTCTGGCAACTGCCGCAGCATCTTGCTTTGCTGCGACGGCTGCACAAGCAGAACGCGGTTCAGCTGGAAATCTGAACATTGCCTATTGGCAAGCTGTTTCCATTTTGAACCCATATTTGTCCGGTGGCACGAAAGATATTGATGGTTCGGCTCTTATTCTTGAGCCACTAGCAAACTATCGTCCAGACGGTTCCATGGACCCTGCATTGGCTGCCGAGATTCCAACGGTAGAAAATGGCGGTGTTGCTGCTGACCTTCGTTCAATTACATGGAAACTGAAAACCGGTGTAACTTGGTCAGATGGCACGCCATTGACTGCAAATGATGTTGTGTTCTCTGCAAACTATTGCATGCATCCAGAAGGTGGCTGTAACGCGGCTTCAAACTTTGCTGACGTTGAAAGCGTGGAAGCGTTGGATGATCACACAGTCCGTGTGAACTTCTCTATCGCGAAGCCTTTCCCATATGGCCCATTTGTTGGTGCAACGGTACCAGTGATCCAAGAAGCTCAGTTTAAAGATTGCATGGGTGCAAAAGCCCCAGAATGTACTGAAGCTAACTTTGGCCCAATCGGTACTGGCCCATTTGTGGTTGATGAGTTCCGCGCGAACGACGTTGTGACGTATAAAGCGAACGACAAATATCGCGATCCTAACCAGCCAGCATTTGCGACTGCTACCCTTAAAGGTGGTGGCGATAGTGCTGCAACAACACGTTCAGTGCTTGAAACTGGCGAGTTTGATTATGCATGGAACGTCCAGGTTGAGCCTGAAGTTCTTGATCAAATGACGTCAGCTGGTAAAGGCAAGATCATTGCAGCGTTTGGTACATCAGTTGAGCGTTTGATGGTTCAATTGACTGACGTTCGTCCTGAGCTTGGCGAGCTTCGCGGTACAGTTGAAGGTGGACCTCACCCATTCAACAGCGACATCAATGTGCGTAAAGCTTTGTCTTTGGCTATTGATCGCGACATTTTGGTTGAAGTTGGTTACGGCCCGAACGGTCAAGTAACTTGTAACGTACTTCCAGCTCCTGCCATCTATGCATCAACTGCAAACGATGCTTGTAAGACACAAGACGTTGACGCAGCAAATGCGCTTCTTGACGAAGCTGGCTGGGTACGCGGTGCCGACGGCGTCCGTGAAAAAGACGGCGTTCGTTTGTCAATTCTTTTCCAAACATCAACCAACTCTGTTCGTCAAGGCACACAAGCTTTGATCAAACAAATGTGGCAAGCTATTGGTGTTGAAACTGAATTGCGCAACATCGACGCTGGCGTGTTCTTTGGTGGCGACCAAGCCTCTAATGACACATTCCAGAAGTTCTTTGCGGACATCGAAATGTACACAAACAACTTCGATGGTACAGATCCTGAAGCCTATATGGGCAACTGGGTATGTTCAGAAATCCCATCACCAGCAAACCAGTGGATTGGCAACAATATGCCACGCTTCTGTTCAGCTGAGTACGATGCTCTGAGCGCAGAAATGGGCAAAACTGCTTCAATCGAGAAGCGTGCTGAAATGGCAAAGAAAATGAACGACATGCTAATGCAAGAATATGTGATGATTCCACTTATTCACCGCGGTCGTGTTTCTGCTGCCTCAAACGCTCTTGGCAACGTTGTTTTGAACCCATGGGATTCAGAACTCGCGTTTGCTGAAGAGTGGACACGTAACTAGTCACAAAGATAAGTTTGGCGCGGCCTTTTAGGTCGCGCCAAGCCTCTTCCCATATGGGCAAAAACAGGTTTTTCGGGGACGTCACATGCTGAATTACACCCTAAGGCGACTGCTCTTTGCAATCCCAACACTCTTGGTGATCAGCTTCATCATTTTTCTTATTTTGGATTTAGCGCCAGGTGATCCTACCGGCAGCTTGCCACTTACAATTCCAGCTGAAGTCCGTGCCAAAATTCGTGAAGCACTGGGTGTTGGTGAACCCATTCACATCGCCTATGTCAAATGGTTGCGCGGCTTCTTCATCTATGAGCCGCTGCATTGGTTGGATCAAATGGGCATAAGCCTTGGCGACCCTTCAAACAGACCCCGTATTATCTCATTTGCGACACGCGGCCCGGTCGTTGATTTGTTGCTCGAACGCATTCCACAAACCCTTTGGGTTGTTGGCCTATCTTATGTGGTGGGCATTCTCATCGCGATCCCGATTGGGGTGATCTCGGCTTACAAACAATATTCATGGTTTGACCAGCTTGGTACCTTCATCTCCATGGTTGGGTTCTCGGTTCCAACATTTTTCACTGGCCTTTTGATGATTGTGATCTTTTCCGTTCAACTGGGATGGTTCCCATCGGTCTATGACACCACGCTCGAGGTCAATAGTTTGGCCACGTTCTGGATCCAAGTGAAACAAATGATTATGCCGGTTACGGTGTTGGCGCTGTTTAATGCGGCCCAGATCAGCCGTTTCATGCGGGCATCCATGTTGGACAATCTAAGCTTAGATTACGTGCGGACTGCCCGTGCCAAAGGCATGAGCGAAAAGACCGTTATTCTAACGCACGTTTTGCGCAACTCTTTGATCCCTGTGGTCACAGTGATTGCGCTTGGTATTCCAACCATTTTTGGTGGTGCGATCATCACCGAACAGATCTTTAGAGTGAACGGACTTGGGCAATTGCTGATTATCGGCATCCAAGGTAGCGACTTCCCACTCGTGCAAACGCTAACATTCCTGTTCGCGATCCTGATCGTGTTGTTTAACCTGATTGCCGATATTGTTTACGGCATGCTTGACCCAAGGATCCGTTATGACTGATCAAACCGCTGGAACAGTAGTAACGAAAGCCCAGCGCTCACTTTGGGGCGATGTGCTGCGCCAATTCTTGCACCACAAAGGTGGCGTTGCTGGGTTGGTGATCTTCTTGTTCATTCTTGGAGCTGTGCTGTTTGGCCCGTTTATCCATACAATTGATCCGCAGTTTTTGGACATTCGCAACAAGAACCTAGGTCCAACTTGGGGTCACCCCATGGGGACAGACAATCTTGGCCGCGATATGCTGGCACAAGTTCTTAGCGGCGGGCGCGTTTCGCTTGCGGTAGGAATTGCTGCAATGGCACTATCGCTGCTTGTTGGCACATTGATCGGCATCGTTGCAGGCTTTTTCCAAAAGCTTGATGGGCCGTTGATGCGCACAACTGACCTGTTTTTGGCACTGCCAATTTTGCCGCTTCTGTTGGTGATTATCATGCTGTTCCGCGATAGTTTGCGATCAGTATTTGGGCCCGAAATGGGCATTTTCTTCCTGATTGTGTTTGTCATCGGCATCACCAGCTGGATGAACACTGCCCGGATTGTGCGTGGCGAAGTGCTGGCGATTAAGGAACGTGAATTTGTTTTGGCCGCACGCTCGGTTGGCACACATTCATGGAAAATCGTCGCCCGTCACATTTTCCCGAACGTTCTAAGCCCTGTGATGGTGTCTGCGACATTGGGTATTGCCAACGCCATTATTACTGAAAGCTCATTGAGCTTTTTGGGTCTTGGTTTCCCCTCAGATTTCCCAACGTGGGGTCGACTTTTGTTTGATGGCGCGAACTTCATGACGCTTAATCCAGCGCGGGTTATTTGGCCGGGCCTTGCGATTTCGCTGACCGTGCTTAGCGTCAACTATATTGGCGATGGCATTCGCGATGCACTTGATCCGCGTATCCGGGGTCGGTGATTTACAACTCTACATCTATAATGGGCGATCCGGTTGGGTCGCCCTTTTTGTTTAAAAGGGAAATAAACACATGACCAGAGACGCAGCGCTTAAACTGGCAAAAGGATATGTTGCTGATGGTCGCTATATTGCAGATTTGAGCAAGCGCGTGGCGGTGCCAACACAGAGCTCGGTTGCTGGTTACGAGAAAGATCTCCTTCATTACCTTGAACATGTTCTTGCGCCGGATTTCAAAAAACTAGGGTGTGAGGTTTCTATTCACGCCAACCCAGTTGAAGGCGGTGGTCCGTTTTTGGTAGCGAAGCGAACTGAAAACCCAAACTTTGCAAACCTGTTCTGCTATGGGCATGGCGACGTGGTGCCGGGCATGGCAGGGCAATGGAAACACAATTTGAACCCATGGGATGTGACCATTGATGGCGAAAAACTCTATGGGCGCGGCACGGCGGACAATAAGGGTCAACACACAATAAATATGCTTGCGCTTGAGGCGGTTATTGCGGCGCGGGGCAAACTTGGGTTCAACCTCACCTTTTTGGTTGAGATGTCAGAGGAAACGGGATCAGCGGGTCTGCGTGAGTTTTGTACGGCAAACAAAGAGCTTCTGGCATCTGATGTGCTCATCGCCTCGGACGGTCCGCGCGTGGCTGTTGATACGCCAACCATGGTGTTGGGGGTGCGCGGGGCGATGGACTTTTCGCTTGTGGCTGACTTGCGCCAAGAAGATCACCATTCAGGCAATTGGGGCGGCATCATCGCTGATCCGACCGTCATATTGGCCCATGCCCTGACCACCATTATGGACCGCAACGGCAAAATTTTGATTGAGGATTGGTTACCCAAAGACATGCCCGACTATGTGCGCGCATCGCTGAAAGGCTGCCCGTTTGACCCCGGGGAAAGCGCGGACACGCCCGACGAGGATTGGGGGGAGCCCGGCTTTAGCATTGTTGAAAAACTTTGCGCCTGGAACAGTTTTGACGTGTTGGCCATGGATGTTGGCGATGCCAAGAACCCAGTGAACGCGATCCCTAAACGGGCGGTGATGTATTGTGCGCTGCGGTTTATTGTGGGCACTAACACAGGCAATGTGGTGCCCGCGCTGCGCCAACATTTGGACGCGCACGGGTTCAACATGATCAAGATAGAAGAGCCAGCCGACAATCCCGCGTATCAAGCTTCGCGGCACAACCCGAACTTGCCTTGGGTGCAATGGGCCGCAAAATCGGTTGAAACCACCTTGGGACGACCCCCACAGATATTACCAAATGGGGCGGGTTCTTTGCCCAACGATATTTTTTGTGATCTTTTGGGCATGCCCACCATTTGGGTGCCCCATTCCTACAATTCTTGTGGGCAACACGCGCCGGACGAGCATTTGTTGATGCCGCTGGTTGAAGAGGGTATTGAGATGATGACGGGCCTATTTTGGGATGCAGGCGAGTTGGGGCCAGATGCAAAGATGTAACGACGCGATGATTCATACTTTTTTCGGCGGCCAAAATTGGCTCAAAAGCTTGACTCACCAACCACTATGCATCATAACCCACCATGAATTTCTCGCGTACTGTCACCAGTGCGCGTGATTTTGTTTACGAAAAGCGCAGCTTAAGGCCGATTGTCCTACTTAGGGGAATCACAAGATCGAACGCTAGTTCGGCGCCGCACAGCGCGACACAACAGAGCAATAATGCTCAAAGGAAATGAAATGTTTGCTGTTATTAAAACAGGTGGCAAGCAGTACAAAGTTGCTGCAGATGACATCTTGGAAATTGAAAAACTAGACGCCGTTGCAGGCGACGCCATCATCTTTGAAGAAGTATTGATGGTTGGCGCTGATGGCGATGTAACAATTGGTGCCCCACTTGTGGATGGCGCAACTGTTGCAGCTGAGTTGGTTGAACAAAAGCGTGCGAAGAAAATCGTTGTCTTCAAAAAGAAGCGTCGTCAAAACTATCGCCGTAAAGCTGGTCACCGCCAACATTTGTCAATTGTACGGATTACCGACATTTTGACTGGTGGCGCGAAGCCAAAAGCAAAAGCGGCTAAAAAGCCTGCTGCTGCTAAGTCTGAAGCACCTGCAGCTGCTGCTGGCGCAAAAGACGATTTGAAATTGATTTCTGGTGTTGGACCAGCTTTGGAAAAGAAATTGCATGCTTTGGGCGTGACTTCTTTGGCTCAAGTTGCCGCCTTCACTAAAGAAGAAATTGAACGCGTTGATGCAGAGCTAAACTTCAAAGGCCGCATTGATCGTGAAGACTGGATTAGCCAAGCAAAAACGCTTTTGGCTGGCGAATAAGAACTAGGAGACTGACAAATGGCACATAAAAAAGCAGGCGGTTCGTCCCGTAACGGTCGTGATTCAGCTGGTCGTCGTCTCGGCGTGAAAAAGTTTGGTGGCGAAAGCGTCGTTCCAGGCAACATTCTCGTGCGTCAGCGCGGCACAAAGTGGCACCCAGGTGAAAATGTAGGTCTTGGCAAAGATCACACTATTTTTGCGCTCGTAGAAGGCAAAGTGACCTTCTCGACCCGTCGCAACAATAAGACATTTATTTCTGTGATGCCTCAAGAGGCAGCAGAATAACGGCGGATGATTAAATTCTTACCCGCCGGTTTTTCTAAGAACCCCGGCGGATAAGACATTCGTGAAAAGCTTTAAAAGTTTTTAAGGGGGATAGGGAAACCGGTCCCCCTTTACTTTTGGAGCAATATAATGACTTTCAACACGATATACAGGGCTATGCCCTTACGGTTCAAAACCGACACACTGGAACTCAGGCCAATTGAACTCGCCGATTTGGCGGACCTTGTTCAATTGGCCAACAATAAACAATTGCATGACGTCTTGGCACGCATGCCCCATCCTTACACCTCTGAGGATGGTCTTTATTTTATCAATGACATTGCCAACGGCACTGATGAGCGCGTGTGGGTGATTTGCAAACGCAAAGGCCCAATGATGGGCGTTGTGGGCATTCACTTGCGCGATGGACAACCTGAGCTGGGTTATTGGCTTGGCGCACAATATTGGGGCCAAGGCATTGGCAGCCAAGCGATTGGCGCGTTGATGGACGAGTTTGACATCGCTGCCCCGCAAGAGGAGCTTTATGCCCGCTGCCTAAAAACCAACATTGCCTCAAAAGCGTTGCTTGAAAAAGTAGGCTTTGAAATTACGGGAGAAGACAATAGCTGCGGCCAGCATGGTGGCGCACCGGTTTGGTGCTTCAACCGCCCTGCCCGCGACGACATTTATGAGCAGGACGCAGCGGAATAATGGCTGAGATTAAGACAGAACGATTGGTGCTGCGGCGTTTGGCGATGGAACATGCGTTGGGTGTCGCGGCGGCTGTGGGTAATTTTGAAGTGAGCAAATATCTGTCCGTTGTGCCTCATCCCTATTCTGAGGATGATGCGCGCGCATGGATTGGCACATTCGATCAATCGCCAGATGTGGAAGACACCAAATTTGCCATCATTAATCACAGCGGCAATTTTATTGGTGTTTTGGGTTTGGACCAAGGTGAAGCGGGACCAGAGCTTGGCTACTGGCTGGGCGAACAATATTGGGGCCAAGGCTATATGAGCGAAGCCGCAAGCGCGGCGCTTGAGTGGTTGTTTGCCAACTCAGACATTCAAACCGTCACCTCAGGCGCATATACGTTCAACCCTGCTTCATTAGCCATCCAATATAAGCTTGGGTTCAAAGATGCGCGTACCGAAGACAGGATGTGCTTGGCGCAAGGACAAGCGTTTCCGTTAACAGTCACAACACTTGAACGTCAAAATTTTACGCCATTACACAAGAATTGAACTATGATTGAATTGAACACTGAGCGCTTAACTTTGCGCACACCGAATTTGAGCGATGCGCCGCGTATGCAGCGGGTTTTGGAAGATTTTGAAGTCGCCAAAAACCTATCTCGCGTGCCCCATCCTTATCCTGAAAATGGGGCCATGGAATACTTGGATCGCATTGCAGGTACGACAGAACCATATGAACAAAAATTTGCGATTATTGATAGCGATGGCCAATTTTGTGGCACGACGGGTTATAGCCTTCAAGGTGATGCGCCGCAACTTGGATATTATCTTGACCCGTTGCATTGGGGCAAAGGCTATATGAGTGAAGCGTGCAAAGCGGTGATCAAATGGCTATTTGAGGTGGCCGATCCGGCTTACATAAAGTCGGGTGTTTTTGTTACCAATCCGGCTTCTTTGGCGATCCAAAAGAAATTTGGATTTGAAGAAGTGGGCCGCTCTACCCTACATTGCCTTGCACAAAACGCAGATTTGCCGCATATCGATACGCAACTTAAAAGGGAAGCGTTTTTCGTTACAACGCAATAGTGCGCTTGCGATCACGCTTTAGAGTAAAATGAAGTTTCTCGATCAAGCCAGAGTTTACATTCGATCCGGCGCAGGTGGCGCGGGCGCAGTGTCGTTCCGGCGCGAAAAATATATTGAATTTGGCGGCCCTGATGGCGGCAATGGTGGCCGTGGTGGCGATGTGATCATCAAATGTGTTGATGGGCTGAACACGCTGATCGATTATCGCTATAAGCAGCATTTCAAAGCGGGCACGGGCGTACACGGCATGGGCCGGCAGCGCAGTGGCGCCGAGGGCACCGACATTGTGCTCAAGGTTCCGGTGGGCACGCAAGTCTTTGAAGAAGACAATGAAACCTTGATCGCGGACATGACCGAGATTGGCCAAGAAATGGTTTTGCTGGCAGGCGGCAATGGCGGCTTTGGCAACATGCATTTTAAGACAGCCACCAACCAGTCACCTCGCCATGCCAATCCGGGCATTGAAGCGGAAGACAAATGGATTTGGCTACGCCTTAAACTGATTGCGGATGCAGGGCTTGTAGGGCTGCCAAATGCGGGTAAGTCGACATTCCTTTCTGCTGTTTCTGCGGCAAAGCCAAAAATTGCAGATTATCCCTTTACCACCCTGCACCCAAATTTGGGCGTGGTGAAAATCGGCGAGCGTGATTTCGTGTTGGCGGATATTCCAGGGCTAATTGAAGGCGCACACGAAGGTGCGGGCATTGGTGATCGGTTTTTGGGGCATATTGAACGCACCCGCGCGATCGTGCATCTGATCGATGGCACCCAAGAAGATGTGGTTGGCGCCTATCATACCATTCGGGGCGAGTTGGCCGCCTATGGGCATGGGTTGGACGAGAAAACTGAGTTTTTGGCGCTGAACAAAGTCGACGCTTTAACTGACGAAGACCGCAAAGAAAAATTGGCCGCCTTGCGCGAAGCATCTGGTGGTGAAGTTTTGGCGATTTCTGCGGTGAGTAAGCTAAACACCGACCAAGTGCTTTACAAGATTATCGGCTCAATCGATGCGGCCAAGCAAGAGCTTGTAGAAGCCGAAAAGTCCGCAGTGGAAGCAGACTGGACGCCATAGAAATGGCTGCGCAATTGTTTCCCCTTAGTACCAAAAGCTTCAAGCGCCTGACGATCAAAATCGGGTCGGCCTTGCTTGTGGATGGGGAAACAGGACAATTGCGCAAGGCTTGGCTTGAGAGTTTAGCCGCAGATATTGCTGCACTCAAAGCCGATGGCATCGAGGTGCTGATCGTTTCATCTGGGGCGATATCGCTTGGCCGTCGAATTTTGAAGCTGACGGCAGAAAGCCTATCGCTAGATCAAAGCCAAGCCGCAGCGTCAGTGGGTCAAATTGCCCTCTCCCAAGCGTATCGCGATGCTTTAGACGCGCATGGTGTGGTGACGGGACAGATTTTGGTGACGCCAAACATTACCGAGCAGCGCCGTCATTTTTTGAATGCACGCACCACCATCAACACGTTGCTAGAATTGGGCGCAGTGCCAATCATCAACGAAAATGACAGTGTGGCGACAAGCGAAATTCGCTATGGCGATAATGACCGCCTGAGCGCCCGTGTGGCGACAATGATTGAGGCGGATGGCCTGATCTTGTTCTCAGACATTGACGGGCTTTACACCGCACCACCTCACTTAGATTCGAACGCCAAACATTTGCCTGTGGTTGAAAAAATCACCGCCGAAATTGAAGCAATGGCTGGTGGTGCTGCCAGCCACCTTTCGCGCGGCGGTATGGTGACAAAAATTCAGGCAGCAAAGATGGCAACAAGCGCGGGCACCGCTATGGTGATTTGCAAGGGCCATGCGATGCACCCTTTACAGAGCCTGTTCGAGGGTGGCAAGCACTCCTATTTTGTGGCTAGCGATACCCCACGTGCGGCGCGCAAGAATTGGATTATGGCGTCGATCCCGACGGGGCGCGTGTTCATCGACAATGGTGCGCTAAAAGCCCTGAATGGCGGGCGCAGCCTGTTGCCGATTGGAGTGACAAAGGTCGATGGTCAATTCCAGCGCGGCGATGCGGTGGCAATTTTTGACCCATCGAACGGCGAAGTGGCGCGGGGGCTTGCCAGCTTTGACGCGGTTGATGCACAAAAGATTGTGGGACGCCGCTCGCAAGAAATCATCGAAATTCTTGGGGCGGTAAGTCGGACCGAATTGGTGCATCGCGACAATCTGGTGCTGACCGGAATTGAGTTGGAAGGGCAAGCACAATGATCGCTGAACACGCACTAGCACAAAGTGATGTTGTCGCCACGATGGGCGAACTTGGTTTGGCCGCAAAAGCGGCTGCACGAGTTTTGGCCACAGCCAACACCGCACAAAAGAACTTAGCATTGAATTTGGCAGCTGATCACTTGCTATCAAACCGCGATGAAATTTTACTGGCGAACGCCAATGATATTGAAGCTGGTCACGCCAAGGGCATGGCCGCGTCTTTCATCGACCGTTTGACACTTGATGAGGACCGTTTGGTTGCCATCGCTAAAGGTTTGCGGGCAATTGCAGAATTGGATGATCCAGTCGGCACAAAGATTGCGACCATCAAACGGCCGAACGGTTTAAAAATTGAACGTGTCCGCACGCCTTTAGGGGTCATCGGCGTGATTTTTGAGAGCCGTCCAAATGTGACGGCCGATGCGGGGGCTTTGTGCTTAAAATCTGGCAACGCGGTAATTTTGCGCGGCGGGTCAGATAGCTACCACTCCTCTCGCGCTATTCATCAAGCGCTAGAAGCAGGATTGGAAAAAGCAGGTTTGCCCAAAGCGGCGATCCAGTTGGTGCCGACCACTGACCGCGCAGCGGTTGGGGAAATGCTTAAGGGCCTTGGGGGCAACATTGATGTGATTGTGCCGCGCGGTGGCAAAAGTTTGGTGGCACGGGTGCAGGCTGAGGCGCGGGTTCCGGTATTTTCTCATCTTGAAGGTATTTGTCATATCTATGTAGATAAAAGCGCCAATTTGGCGATGGCAAACGAAATTGTGCTCAACGCCAAAATGCGGCGCACGGGTATTTGCGGTGCGGCTGAAACACTGCTGATACATCGCGAGATTGCAGGTGAAACTGTGCCGGCACTGTGCGAGACTTTGGCGGCACATGGCTGCACAATTCGCGGGGACAGTGACGTGCAGTCTCTGTTTGCAGATGCATCCCCTGCGACAGACAAAGATTGGTCCACCGAATATTTGGACGCGATTATTTCAGTGAAGCTTGTTGATAATGTAGAAGCGGCGATTGCGCATATCCAGACCTATTCATCTGGCCACACCGAAGCGATTATTGCGGAAGATCAAAGCGTTGTTGAACAGTTTTTTGGCCAAGTGGATTCAGCGATTGTGATGCACAACGCATCCACGCAGTTTGCAGATGGCGGCGAATTTGGCATGGGGGCCGAAATCGGCATTGCCACCGGCAAAATGCATGCGCGGGGTCCTGTGGGAGTTGAGCAACTGACAAGCTTTAAATATTTGGTTCACGGCACAGGTCAAACCCGTCCGTGAGTACGCCAGTTTTTGACCACGGACCAAAATATCATCTACCTACGTCCGCTCCGGGCATGCGGATTGGCTTGTTTGGTGGCAGTTTTAACCCACCGCATGATGGGCACCGTTTGGTCTCGCGTCAGGCCATGAAACGGTTGGGATTGGATGCTGTGTGGTGGCTGGTTTCGCCGGGAAACCCGTTAAAAGATCATTCCGAACTGGCGCCATTGCGCGAGCGCATTGATGCAGCGCGCCAGCTTGTGGATCACCCAGCGGTGCACATTACTGGCTTTGAAGCTGAACACGGATTTCGCTATACCTTTGATACGCTTGAGTTTTTAACCAACAGCCTATCGGACCGCAAATTTGTTTGGATCATGGGCGCGGATAATTTAATTGGCTTCCACAAATGGGAGCGCTGGCGCGACATTGCACAAATGATGCCCATTGCGATTTATGTGCGCCCGGGCAATGCGCGCCAAGCGCCATTTTCTCGCGCTGCAATTACCCTTGGGCGATACCGCGTTGATGAAAGTGATGCGCCAAAGTTGGCGAATATGGCTGCCCCTGCATGGACTTATATGCACGGCATCATGAGCGATCTTTCCTCGACCAAAATCCGCAACAGCAAGAAGAAGTTGCCACCGGCCTGATGAGGCTTGAAAAAAAGCGCCAAAAAGCGCATAATCCACTTAATGAGCGGCCTTAGGGCTGCGCTGTTTTTATAAGGACCACACGAACCGACATGGTTTCTACATTGTCTCAAATGGTTGTACGCGGATGACGCCGACAACCAACCCAGTGGGCGCGAAAGCCCAAAAAAATCAACCTGACATCAAATTATTCGATCTCGTATCCACTATCTTGGAAGACGCCAAGGCAGAGGACACGGTTGAGATTGATATTCGGCAGAAATCTAGCCTTGCCGATTTCATGATTGTCACATCTGGCCGCTCAAACCGTCACGTTGGCGCGATTGCTGACCAATTACAGCGTGCCATGCGCGAAGCTGGCTATGGCCGCCCAAAAGTTGAGGGTCTGCCCCAGTGCGATTGGGTGCTTGTGGATGGTGGTGACATTATTGTGCACATCTTCCGCCCAGAAGTGCGTGAGTTCTACAATATTGAGAAACTGTGGTCCGCCGATTTTCCCGGTGAAAACGCTTAACCCATGCGTATTTCGATTGCCGCTATTGGTCGGCTAAAGTCCGGCCCTGAGCGGCAATTGGTCGAGCGTTATCTTGAACGCGCAAATGGTGCGGGCAAGCAATTGGGTCTTTCTGGTTTTGACATCAGTGAATTTGGCGAAGCGCGCCATGACAATAGTGCGCAACGCAAACTGCAGGAAGCCGAGCAGCTGCTTGGCTGCTGCGCCGACGGGGCCAAGTTGATCGCGCTTGATGAGCGCGGTCGCACAATGACTAGCCCTGATTTTGCGAAAAAAATCGGTCAGATTCGCGACGATGGCGCACGCCAATGCACCTTTGTTATTGGCGGCCCAGATGGTCTTGATGCAAGTGTGCGCAAGCAAGCCGACTTGGTTCTAAGCTTTTCTCCGCTCACATGGCCGCACCAAATTGTGCGTGCATTATTGTGCGAGCAAATCTATCGTGCGATCACAATTATGAGCGGTCATCCCTATCATCGCGAATAGTGTGTTTGGGGTAACGAACTAAATCACAAAAACGCTTTATGATTTGCTAGATTGAGGGCACTGATTCGGTCCTTTGTTTCGCGCTTTTGAGGTCATGTGAGTTTGGCTCGTGCTTTGTTTTCCACATTCATATTGCGCAGTGCGTTAGCCTGCGGCATTTGTGCCGCTGGAATTGTTGTGCCAGCATTTGCCCAGTTTGCTGACCCTCAGACCACTGAAGATGCCCGCGCTGAATTGCAACGCATTGAACAAACAATTCAAATCAGCGCCGAACGGATCGACAAGCTACGCCAAGAAATTGCTGATATGGAAGGCGACCGCAGTCAGCAGACAGCAGCGCTTATTGCCTCTGCGCAGCGGGTGAAACTTGCCGAAATTGAAACAAGCGCAATTTCCGAACGCATGGCCGAATTGCGCGAAGAAGAACAAAGCATCCAAGAAACGCTGGATATCGAAAACGGTGAGATCGGCACATTGCTGACTGCGCTGCAAATCATTGGGCGCAACCCGCCCCCTGCCCTGATTGTTGAACCTAACAACGCCACAAAGTCTGCGCGTTCGGCGTTGTTGCTCGCATCAATTTTGCCCCAGCTGAGCAACCGCGCAGATGCTGTGCGGGTTGAGTTGGACGCGCTGTTGGAGATTAAACAGCAGGTTGCCAGCGAAGAAGCCGAATTGCGTGCGAACCTGAACATTCTGCGCGAAGAAAAACTGCGGATTGCGGTGTTGCTTGAGGCAAGACGCACAGGAGTGGAGCGCGCAGGCCAAGCGTTGAGTTCTGAACAGCGTGAGGCCGAGCTTTTGGCCAGCCGAGCAAAGTCACTCAACCAATTGCTCAAAGTGCTTGAGGATGAAGTGACTTCGGTAAGCCAAGCCAATGAAGCGGCGCGCCAGTCCGATGAAAATCCAAGTTTCAACGTTGGTGAAAAGCTAGAGGAAGAAGCCATTCAACTGGCACTAGCGGACACCAATCGCAACCAACCTGCATTCCCATTTCCTCTAGGCAAAGGCCATCTGACCCTGCCCACAAACGGCGTGAGTGTGATTGAGTTTGGAAACAATGACGGTTTTGGTGGCTCGGCAAGCGGCACATTTATTGTAACCCGGGCCGAGGCGCAGGTGGTGGCGCCGGCTGATGGTTGGGTGATTTATCAGGGCCCTTACCTTAATTACGGCCAAATTGTCATTTTAAACGTAGGACAAGATTACAATGTTTTGCTGGCCGGCTTGGCCAGCACCAATGTAACGTTGGGGCAATTCGTTCTTATGGGCGAGCCAGTTGGGATTATGGGGAAACGCACAATTTCTCAAACAATCGCGACCAGTGCTGGTAACTCGCGTCCAACGCTATATATTGAACTTCGCAAGGAGGGCGAGCCAATTGACCCTTCTGATTGGTGGGCAACCACGAAAACCGCAACGCAAAACGGATAGAAAATGAAATCTAGTATTGTTCGGGCCCTCTGGCTGTCCCTAATCGTGATCATCGCTGGTGCACCTGGTGCAATGGCACAAGAAGAAAATCTTGGTCCGCTGAGCGACGACGAAGTCTACCAAGAACTGAACCTGTTTGGTGAGATTTTTGACAGGATCCGTGAAGAATATGTGGACGCGCCTAATGAGCGCGAATTGGTGCGTGCTGCTATTCATGGCATGTTGACCTCGCTTGACCCGCATTCTGGATATCTTGACCCAGACAATTTTGAAGATGTGCGCGAAGACACTCAAGGCACGTTTGGTGGGTTGGGCATTGAAGTGATCATGGAAGACGAAGTGATCCGGGTTGTTTCGCCAATCGATGAAACACCTGCTGCACGCGCTGGCGTTTTGGCTGGTGACTTTATTGTCGAATTGGACGGCGTAGCAGTGCGCGGCCTAACCCTAGACCAAGCTGTCGACAAAATGCGCGGCGAAATTGGTACTGAGATTGAGCTGACCATTGTCCGCGAAGGTGTTGACGAGCCGATTAAGATCAAACTGTCACGCGATGTTATTACCTTCCGCGTGGTGCGTACATCGGTGCGTGACAATGTAGGCGTTATCCGCCTTGCCCGATTTACTGGGCAAGCCTATGCAGGCATTGAAGACGGTATTCGTGAGTTGCATGATGAACTTGGCGACGATCTAAAAGGCCTAGTATTGGATTTGCGCAACAACCCTGGTGGTTTGGTTGACCAAGCGGTTTATATTTCAGATGCGTTTTTAGCACGGGGTAACATCCTTTCAACTCGTGGCCGCACAGACGATGAAAACTCGCGCTATGATGCTAATGCAGATGATTTGGACAAACTGATCGCGGACGTCCCGTTGGTTGTTTTGGTCAATGGCGGTTCAGCATCAGCCTCAGAGATTGTTGCCGGAGCGTTGCAAGATCAAAAACGTGCTACTTTGGTGGGCACACGCTCCTTTGGTAAAGGCTCTGTGCAGTCGATTATTCCGCTTGGAGCAAACGGCGCTATGCGGCTGACCACATCTCGTTATTACACGCCAAGCGGTCGCTCAATTCAGGCAGCGGGCATTACGCCGGACATTGAGATTTATCAAGATGTGCCAGAAGAGTTGCAAGGCCGCGACGAAATTATCGGCGAAGCTGCACTTGACGGTCATATTGATGGCGGCACCGAGCAAGAAGCAACAACTGGTTCTTCAGTTTATGTGCCGGGCGATCCAGACAAAGACAATCAACTCAAATATGCTGTAGACTTGATCAATGGTGTGGAAACAAATGGGGCCTTTCCACCCAAGTCTGATGGCTAAACCAAAGGAGCATTTGGCCACACTGGCCCTTGCATCGATGTGATAGGATAAACTGCGGCACATGATCGACAAGCTGGACAAGCCCTTGGGCCGCAGACGCGGTCAGGCTAAACCAAACGAGCCAAAAAACAGCATGCCCAGATTGCCAATGGTACCAATTTCTATTGGCATCTTGGCGTTGGTTTTCGGTGCGCCTTTGGCTTGGGTGTTTTTTGTCGACAGCCCTGAAGGCGGGCGCCCCGTGGCTAATGTTGAGGTGAATTCCGTTGTGGACAGCAACGAGTTGGCGCGAAACCTAACCGTGGAACCTCTCTCTCCTGCAGATGGTGATGCTGGCCAGGTAACTGTTATTTCGGACGGGGACCAAATGATCGTCAGCACGGACGGTTTACCCGATACAGACGAAAGCGCGCTTGATGGTAGCCTTGCGCGCAAGGACATGCTGGAGCTGAGTCAGCATGGCAACATTCCCCAAGTGGCCAGCAATGGCGACCGTCCGCAAGACGTTTATGCGCGGCCTTCGATCAGTTTGGAAACGGCAAATGGTAAACCGCTGATTGCAGTAATTGTGACCGGGCTTGGCTTATCTAAAGATGGCAGCAATAGCGCGATTGATAAGTTGCCTGACGACTTTACCTTGGCCTTTGCGCCCTACGGCAAGTCCGTTGCCGAGATTGCGCGCAAGGCGCGTGAAGGCGGGCACGAAATTATGTTGCAAGTGCCGCTTGAGCCGTTCGACTATCCACAAAATGATCCCGGTCCACAAACTCTACTTGTTGGCCAGTCGGCGCGTTCAAACCTTGATCGCCTTTATTGGCTGATGTCGCGTTTTGAAGCATACACAGGCATCATCAATCACATGGGCGCGAAGTTCACTTCTTCGAGTGGAGATTTTGAACCCATCATGGAGGAGATCGCCCTACGCGGCCTTGCCTATTTTGACGATGGATCATCCAACCGTTCTGTTGCCCCACAACTGGCACAACGATCCGGTGCTGCTTTTGCAATTGCCGACTTTACATTAGACGACGCGCCATCGCGCGAGAAAATACTAGAACAATTGACCCGCTTGGAAGTCCGCGCCCGCGAAAAGGGCCATGCGATAGGACTTGCGGCGGTGCTCCCCATTTCAGTGCGCACCCTGACTGAGTGGGCACAAACACTGGAAGATAAGGGCTTTATACTTGTGCCCGTAAGCGCGCTATATACTCAAAACGACGGAACTTAAAATGGCTAACCCCGCACTAAGAGAGCAAATGCCATATAGGGCATGTGTAGGCATCGTTTTATTCAACAATGAGGGCAAAGTGTTTGCGGGTAAGCGATTACCCAAAGATAAATCCTTTGCCAAATATGTTTGGCAATTGCCCCAAGGTGGTATTGATAAAGGCGAGGTCGCAGTGGAAGCGGCGTTTCGCGAACTTTATGAAGAGACAAATGTAAAGTCCGTCGAAGTCATTGAAAAATCCAAGGAACCTTTACTCTATGACCTGCCAGATGAACTGTTGGGGATCGGCCTAAAGGGCAAGTATCGCGGGCAAAAGCAAGACTGGTTTGCGATGCGGTTTGTTGGTGAGGATAGCGAGATCAATGTTAAGCGCCCAGCAAAAGGAAAACACAAAGCAGAATTTAGCGACTGGGCCTGGAAAGACCTGTCCGAGTTGCCGGACTTGATCGTGCCATTTAAGCGTAAGGTCTATGAGGATGTGCTGGCGATGTTTTCTCACATCGGCCCTAAAATCTAGGCTTGTAAGGACATTTTGCACGTGAAGACAATTGGCCTTATTGGCGGGATGAGCTGGGAATCCAGTGCGCTTTATTATTCTGCAATCAACCGTGAAATAAGCAAACGCAAGGGCGGTTTGCACTCTGCGCCGATTTTAATGCATTCGGTTGATTTTGCACCCATAGCCGAACAACAAGCCGCCCATGATTGGGCGGGCCTTGGCGCCATCATGGCTGACAGTGCACAACGTCTAGAACGTGCGGGTGCCCAGGCCATTTTCTTGGCAACAAATACAATGCATAACGTGGCTGACAAAATCGAAGCGGCGGTTGATCTGCCGTTTGTGCATATCGCAGACCCAACAGCTGCTGCGCTGCTGTCCGATGGCATTGAACGTGTGGCACTTCTGGGCACGGCATTCACCATGGAAATGCCATTTTACAAAGATCGACTGCGGGCCAAAGGCTTGGATGTGGTCGTGCCAGAGGTAAACATAACCAACCTTTCAGGCATCATCTACAATGAATTGTGCAAAGGCATTGTCAGCGATCAATCTCGCACAATTTATGTTGAGGCGATCCAACAATTGCAGGCACGCGGCGCTGAAGCAGTAATTTTGGGATGCACTGAAATTACGATGCTGATCAACGATGATGATAGCCCAATCCCCACCTATGACACGACGGCCCTGCACGCAAAGGCCGCCGCTGACTTTATCTTGAGCTAGAGCCTTGGTTCGCGCAACCGGACCGCAAGCACTTGATTGATTGCTCCAATCAGCAGAACCACAAAAACAGCGGTGGTGATCACCGATTTGGCAATTGTGAAAAAGCTTGCTGTTTGAACAAGGCCGGCTTGCACATCCGCTGACAACAACATCATCGCAATGGATATGTTTTCGGCGTAATCAAGACCGATAGCCAGTATCGAAATAATTGCCGCGCCGATGAGCACCATGCGCCATGTTCCACTGGCCAATGAAGCGAGTTTGTTTAAGCTGCCAAACAGGAAAACACCCAATAGCGCCGGGTAAAACACATCCAATAGCAACTGTTGTGAGAGATAGAACTGCCGCCCTTCCTGGCCAAGCGAGATGAGGAAATGTTTTGCCTCTTGCACGCTGTAACCTGATGGCCGCATATCAAACGCCATCGCGCCATTTGCGAATTGGGCAATCTGGGGCAAAGTGAACAACACCATGGTCAAATAAATTGCCGCCGCTAGAAGAAAGCTCCCCAAAATTGTAATTCTGCTCACCGATATAGACATTTGATATTTTCCTTTTTTTGTGTGCTATTTCACTGGCACACAAAGCAAAGATCACGCATTATCATTTGATAATGGACATGAAGAGCACCAAATTTGACCTTAGACGCTTTTTGCAAAACCAAGCATCGATGCCCAGCGAGAGCATTGAAGTTTTGGTGCAAGCATTTGAGGTAAGAGTTTTCGCAGCAGGCGACTTTCTGGTGCGCCAAAACGATCCTTTTCAAGATGAATGCGTGTTGCTGAGTGGGCGTGTGGTGACCACCATATTGGACCACAAAGGCAAAGAGGTTTGCGTGGGCCTATATGACAGCCCGATGGCACTATCCCCCAGCATATCGCGCACCAATGCTGAAAAGTCGCTGGTAAACATTGAATTCACAAGCTCAGCAACCATCGCTTTGTTGCATGCTGATCAGCTCGTTTCTTTGATGGTGGAGAACGAGCACATTCGGCAATGGGGCAATATGATTTTGCGCGCCGAGCTGCAAATGAAATCCGAACATCAATGGGCACTAGCGGCCCTAGACAATAAACACAAATTGGCTTGGTTTCGGTCAAGACTTGTTGGCTATGAAGACAAGTTTGACCATTGGCGCATCGCGTCATACCTGGGCATGACGCCGGTAAGCTTTAGCCGAGCAAGAAGAACGCTCGGCTAACTGTTCTTAAAATTCTTGCCATTCATCATCGGGCTGCTTCACCGCCGCATTGCCATGGCTGATATAGGCGCTGGCGGCTTGTTTTTGCAGGCCACGTGCATCTTGGCGTGCTTGTGGCTCTGGTGCGTAGGCTTGGTGGTCAGCCTGTTGATGATCTTGGTCGTGATGGGTCAAGGGTTGGCTTGCATCAATACGGAATTGCTCTACCACCCGATCAAGTTCAGATGCTTGGCTTTCTGTTTGATCAATCGCTGCATTGGTTTCTTCCACCAATGCTGCGTTGTGTTGGGTCATTTCATCCATTTCGCGAATTGCTTGGCTGATTTCGCCAACCGATGCGGCCTGCTCAATGCTTTGTTGCGCGATCTCGTCCATCAATATTGTCACGCCTCGCACAGACTCGACGATGCCATCCAAGTTTTCCGCAGCTTGGGAAACCAGTTTGGTGCCTCCAACAACTTCTGCGCCAGATTGTTCGATCAACACCTTCACTTCAGATGAAGCTTGGGCCGCCGATTGGGCAAGACGTCGCACTTCAACGGCGACAACCGCGAAGCCTTTGCCGGCTTCACCAGCCCGGGCGGCCTCAACCGACGCATTCAACGCCAGCAAATTGGTTTGGAAAGCAATATCGTCGATCATGCCGATAATATCTGAAATCTTGTTGGAGGATGCAGTGATACGTTGCATGGCTTCGTTGGCTTGGGACATGACCATGCCACCATCCTCCGCAACTTTGCGCGCCGCGCCAGCAGAAGTTTGAGCTTGCTGAGCTCGTTTTGTATTTTCACTGACCGTTTCCGCCAATTGCTCAGTTGACGCCGAGGTCTCTTCAATTGCGGCTGCTTGACGTGTCGTGCGTTCAGACAAATCGTTGGCGCCCGACAAAATCTCGCCCGTAGCGGTTTTCAACGCCCGAGACGTATCGCGCAGACTTGAAATCACTTCGGTTAGTTTGTCACCAACTCGGTTGGTATCGTTCTTAAGCTGTAAGAATGCGCCTTCATAGTC